>Ga0210406_10000330_pt1 | contig 68276 bp, 64 predicted proteins | sample IncBWC30MmetaG_FD_155454 | JGI IMG/M metagenome (GOLD analysis project Ga0210406, IMG submission 155454) | Forest soil microbial communities from Barre Woods Harvard Forest LTER site, Petersham, Massachusetts, United States - Inc-BW-C-30-M | ecosystem: Environmental > Terrestrial > Soil >...
TGGTGTCGTCGGTGGCACAGCGGGCGGAATTGGCGCCGGGCCAATGGGCACACCAGGCGGATTCCTGCCCGGTGGATTTCCGCCCCCCGGCGGATTGCTGCCGGGCGGGGTGGGCGCGCCCGGGGCGGCCGCGGAGAAAATTCCCGCGGTCCAGTCGACAGTGGTGGAACCCGGTGGGGCCAGTGAGCCGCCGAGAAAGCCGACCGCCTGAGCGATGGGGTTGCCCTTGGTCTTTGCATCGCCGAGGTATACCCGGACGACGACGCGCTTCATGCTGGTAATGCTGGTGTCGAAGTAACGGGTGTCGTAGTGCCACTTGCGGCTACCGAAATCCAGCTCCCCGGTGTCGGTGTTTTGACCAAACTTGACCACGTTGAGCCGCACCTCCGTGAGGCGATTGAGCGCAATCCATTGGGCCAGCGTCTTGTCCCGTAAAAACCCGCTGGTGCGCGCTGTGCCGTTGACGGCGACCATGAGCGCCGTCAGTCCCACCGCCACGATCATCAGAGCGACCAATACTTCGACCAACGTAAAACCGCGGGCGCGCTGCGAAGGTATCAACTGCGCTTTTCCACTTTGTTGGAATTCTCGCGCGAGATTTTTCCGAGCGCATCGCCGTCCACCGACGCCTTGGCTTGGGTGGCGTCGCGCTGCAGGGTCAGCCGGAACGGCGTTCCTTCACCGCTGGCGGCGATCGCTACCTGGGGATTGGGTTTATCGCCGCCGGACAGGTTCCTATCGATGGCTTTGATCACGACGGTCTGCGAGTCGAGTTGCAGTTGAAACGTGATGCCCCTGGGCAAATCACGGTGCCGAAATTCGCGCTCCTGGTCGAGCATCATCCAGCGATCGCGGCGCGGATCATAGACCACGAATTCATAGGCGGCGGGCTCGATGCGCAGCCCGAAGTCGCGGCCTTCCAAGAGTGCGCGTTCATGCAACAAACCGACCAGCCCCTCGATGCGCCGGCTCTCCTCATCGAGTTGGCTGTCGCGTCCCGTTGAACTGACGGACAATACGGTGACCGAAATGACCACGGCCATGATCACGATCACGACCAGAATTTCGACGAGAGTAAAGCCCTTGCTGCGCATGTTGCGCGATCGCTTCAGCCGAGCCTATTTCTGCTCGATGGAAAAGCTGTTGATGTCCGCGTCGGGACCTTCGCCGCCGGGCTTCCCGTCGCGGCCATAAGAGGTGATGTCGTATTCGCGTCCGTCCGCGCCCGGACTCGTATAGAGGTAGGCATTGCCCCAGGGGTCCTTGGGAATGGCTGTCAGGTAGCCGTGAGGCGGATAGTTGGTGATCGTCGGGTCTGCGGGTTGCCTGACCAGCGCCTGCAAGCCTTGCTCGGTGGTCGGATATTTGAAGTTGTCCAAGCGGTACAGGTCCAGGGCGGTACCGATCGAGCGGATATCCGTCTTTGCGGCGGTCACGCGCGCCGTGTCAACCTTGCCCAGAATATTTGGCACCACGAGTGCGCCGAGCACTGCCAGAATGACCACGACGACCATGATTTCAATTAGGGTAAAACCGCTGTGGCGATTGCGCATAGTGACCTCGAAAATTCCTCAGATGATAGCAAAATAGAGAACAACGATGCCCCGTGACGCCGCACCCGGCTTCGCACAGATCGCAGCGGCACTACAGTGGGATCGCGGCCGATGGATTTGGTTGCTTCTGATTTTACTGCTGTTGGGCGCCATGTTGGGTCTTGGCGACAGCGTCAGCGCCTTGTTGCGCTATGATCGCAGCGCTATTGCGGCGGGGGGTTGGTGGCGGTTGCTTACGGCCCACATCGTGCACCTCGATGTTCACCACTTGATCCTGAACGAATTGGGTCTGGTGCTGGTGTGGTCCTTGTTCGCGCAGGACTACGATGCGGTGGAGTGGTGCGCCATCGTATTGAGCGGGGCTTTGGCGATCAGTTCCGGGCTTTGGTGGCTGAGCCCGCGCGTCAGCTGGTATGTCGGCGCGTCGGGAGTTCTGCATACCGTCATGGCCGCGGGGGCGGCGAAGCATCTTGCGGCGCGCGCCTGGGACCGCTGGATACTGTTCCTGGGATTGTGCTCCAAATTGGCCTGGGAGCAGTGGGGCGGGCATTCTGCGCCGCTGGTGGTTGTCGATGCCCATTTGTATGGCGCGGCGTGCGGATTTGCGGTAGGTGCTGCACTGTCGTGGCGGATCGCTATAATTCGCCACCGCTCTTAAGGCCCTAAGGATCATAAGTTCATGTCGATTGCTTTTGTATTTCCCGGCCAGGCTTCCCAGTCGATCGGCATGATGAGCGCCCTGGCGAAGCTTTCGCCGGTCACTGCAGCGACCTTTGCCGAGGCGAGCGGCGTGCTCGGATACGATCTGTGGCAGCGCTGCCAGGAAGGTCCCGCGGAGTTGCTGAATTCGACGGAATGCACCCAGCCGGCATTGTTGACGGCCGGTGTCGCGACGTATCGGCTGTGGCGCGAACGGGGCGGAGCCACGCCGGAGATGATGGCGGGTCATAGCCTTGGGGAGTTCAGCGCTTTGGTGGCCGCAGAATATTTAGACTTCAAGACCGCCGTGGATCTCGTGAAATACCGCGGTGAAGTCATGCAGGCGGCCGTGCCGAGCGGTCAAGGCGCGATCGCTGCCATACTGGGACTCGAGGACGCCGATGTCGAAGCGGCGTGCCAGGAAGCCTCGCAGGGCGAGGTTGTCGAAGCGGTGAATTTCAACGCACCCGGCCAGGTGGTCATTGCCGGGCTTGCCGCGGCCGTGGCTCGCGCCATCGAGATCGCCACCGCGAAAGGCGCACGTCGCGCAATGACGCTGCCCATGAGCGTTCCCGCGCATAGCTCTCTGATGCTGCCGGCGGCCGAAAAATTGCGAGTTCGGCTGGCTGCTACGCCGTTCGCGGAGCGCTCCGCGGTGAAAGTGTACGGCGTCGATTGCAAGATATACTCCGGCCCGGGTGATATACGGAGCGGCCTGGTGAAGCAACTATCGACGCCGGTGTACTGGGCGGCGACGGTTCGCACCATGATTTCCGCGGGCGCGAAGCAAATTATCGAGTGTGGTCCGGGAAGGGTATTGACGGCGCTGAATCGGCGCGTGGACAAGAATCGGGATCTTAAAATGCTGGCGCTGGAAGATCCGCAAAATTTGGACGAAGCGCTGGCAACGGTGGCATGAGAATGTTGAACGGAGAGATTGCGTTGGTGACCGGCGCTTCGCGCGGCATCGGGGCGGCCATAGCGGAACGGCTCTGCAACGATGGCGCGCGGGTCATCGGCACGGCGACCACGCCCGAGGGAGCCGCGCGCATCACCGAGGCGCTTGCGGCACGCGGCGGACGCGGCGCGGTGCTCGACGTGGTCAGTCAGGAGTCGATCGATGCGCTGATTGATGACATTGAAGCCAAGGAAGGGCCTGTCGGCATCCTGTGCAACAATGCCGGCATTACCCGCGATACCCTGTTGCTGCGCATGAAGCAAGATGACTGGGATGCGGTCATCCAAACCAATCTCGCCTCCGTGTTCCGGCTCTCCAAAGCCGTATTGCGCGGCATGATGAAGGCCCGCAAAGGGCGCATTGTCAGCATCACCTCGGTGGTGGGTCTGACCGGGAATCCCGGACAGGCAAATTATGCGGCCGCCAAGGCCGGTATCATCGGATTTACCAAATCGCTGGCTCGCGAAGTCGGCTCCCGCGGCATCACGGCCAATGCGATTGCCCCCGGGTTCATCGATACGGACATGACACGCGCATTGAACGAGGCACAGCATGCCGCGCTTAACGCTCAAATCCCCTTGGGAAGGCTGGGCCAGCCGGCCGATATTGCCGCAGCCGTGGCATTTTTATGTTCAGCGGACGCGGCCTATGTCACCGGCGAAACGCTGCATGTGAACGGCGGGATGTACATGCCATGAGCGCATTTGGGCCCCACGGGACACCCATCGTCGCGCTGTTTTGTCAAGCAAGCCGGGGTAGGCCCGAAATCAAATATGCGGTCAAGGTAGCCGCCGTCGCCGCGTTCACATAAAATACGCGCCCGGTCGATGCCGCTGGTCGCAAGGGTTCTTAAACCGCATGAATAGCAATTCCGAGAGGACACCATAACGATGAGTACTGTTGAGCAGCAGGTTAAAAAGATCGTGGCCGAACAGTTGGGCGTTAAAGAAGAAGAAGTCACCAATGATGCCTCGTTCGTCGACGATTTGGGGGCCGACTCGCTGGACACGGTGGAACTGGTGATGGCGCTCGAGGAAGAATTCGAGACGGAAATTCCGGATGAAGACGCCGAAAAGATCACCACCGTGCAGCAGGCAATCGACTATATCAATTCGCACAAGGGCAAGGCTTGAAGCCCTGTTGATTCCGCGCACATCGTCCTTTGTTCAAATCCTAGATAGGGGTTGGCATTGAGCAAGCGACGCGTCGTCATTACGGGTCTTGGGATCGTCTCGCCGGTCGGCAACGATGTGGCGACTGCGTGGGCTTCGATTTTGGGCGGGCGCAGCGGCATCGCACCCATCGAGCGGTTCGATACCACCAACTTTCCAACGCATTTCGGCGGCGAAATCAGGAAGCTGGAGCTGGAACCCTACATGAGCGCCAAGGACGCGCGCCGCATGGACGCTTTCATGCAGTACGGCGTCGTGGCCGGGATTCAGGCGATGCGTGATTCCGGATTCGAGGTGACTGAGGCCAATTCGGATCGCATCGGCATCATGATGGGATCGGGCATGGGCGGCCTGGAGTCGATCGAAGAGACCTACGATAAATATCTGGAGACGAGCTCGCCGCGCAAGGTCTCGCCGTTTTTCATCCCCGCCAGCATCATCAATCTGGTCAGCGGGCATTTGTCGATCACGTTCAAGATCACCGGCCCGAATTTGGCGGTCGCCACCGCCTGCACGACTTCCACCCATGCGCTGGGATTGGCAATGCGCCTGATCCAATACGGTGAGGCCGATGCGATGCTGGCCGGCGGTTCCGAGATGGCAACGTGCGTCACCGGCATGAGCGGCTTCGCCCAGGCGAAGGCGCTGTCGCAACGCAATGACGATCCGCAGGCGGCGAGCCGTCCGTGGGACAAGGATCGCGATGGCTTCGTCATGGGAGACGGTGCCGGCGCCATGCTGCTCGAGGAGTACGAGCACGCAAAGGCTCGAGGGGCGAAAATCTATGCGGAAATCGTCGGCTTCGGCATGAGCGGCGACGCCTTCCATGTCACGGCACCGCCCGAGGACGGCGAGGGTGCGCGCAAGGCCATGTCCAAAGCACTCTCCGATGCGCAGTTGAATCCCGATCAAGTTCAGTACGTCAACGCACACGCCACTTCGACCGGGCTCGGCGATCGTGCCGAATCACTCGCGATACGCCGCGCGTTCGGCGCGGCTGCCGACAAGTTGGCTGTCAGCTCCACCAAATCCATGACCGGACATTTGCTGGGGGCCGCCGGAGCGGTCGAGGCGATTTTCTCCGTGCTGGCGCTGCGCGATCAAGTGGCGCCCCCCACCATCAACCTGCACCAGCCGGGCGAGGGCTGCGACCTTGATTACGTGCCGAACACCGCGCGTCAAATGCCGCTCGCCTACACCCTTTCCAATTCATTCGGGTTCGGTGGCACGAACGGTTCGCTCATTTTCCGCCGAATTTGAGCCGCTGGATCTCGTCGAACAGTTTCCGGAGGTCTATCCGGGACTGCTCGAGAGTGGTTCAGACCTGTCGGCGGGCCTGAGCGCCCGCTACGATATTCTGCCCTTCGCATCCGGTGAGCATCTGCTGCTCGATGGCAACCGCCGGCTGACGGGTGCTCATGCGGGTGATCAGGGATTCTTGAGCGCTCTCGAGGACTGGTGGAAATCGTTGCGGCCGGCCGAATCGGCCGATGTGCGGTCCGTGGCGGCGGGTCGCTTGCCATTCACCGGCGGTTGGCTGGTGTATCTCGGATACGAGCTGGCATCGGAGATCGAGTCCCGCTTGGCGTTGCCCCGGAGTGCAGATCCGATCGTGGCGCTGGCATTGCGCGCCCCCGCGGCGTGGTTGCGCGATCGCGCAACCGGGGAGGGTTGGCTCATCGCCGAGGCGGGCAGCGAAGCCTTGCTGGAAGATTTCGAACGGCGTGTTGTCCGGTTGCGGGCCGCGGCGCCTTCTCACGGCACGGTATTCCGCATCGACGAAGAGGAGCCGTCGAAGTTTCTCGCGGCGGTGGGTCGCGCACTCGATTACACGGCGGCGGGCGATGTGTACCAGACCAACCTTTCGCGGCAGTGGCGCGCAACCGCATCGCGGCCGTTCAGCCCGGTTGAGATCTACAAGCGATTGCGCAGCACCAACCCGAGTCCCTTTGCGGCGATCCTGCGGCATCAGGATTTTGCACTGCTGAGCTCCTCGCCGGAGCGCCTGGTGCAGGTGCGGGACGGCGCGGTTTCGACACGTCCGATCGCCGGTACCCGGCCGCGCGGCGCCAGCATTGAGGACGATGAGGCGTTGATTCGCTCACTGCTGGACAATGAGAAGGAGCGTGCGGAACACGTGATGTTGATCGATTTGGAGCGCAACGACCTGGGCCGCGTATGTATCGGTGGATCCGTGCAGGTCGACGAGTACATGAGCGTCGAGACCTACGCACATGTGCATCACATCGTCTCGAACGTGAACGGCCGCCTGCGCAGCGGCGTAACGCCGATCGCGGTCATCCGCGCGCTGTTTCCGGGCGGCACGATCACCGGTTGTCCGAAGATTCGCTGCATGCAAATCATCGCCGAGCTCGAAGGCTGCGGCCGGGGCGCCTATACAGGATCGATCGGCTATTTGAACCGCGACGGCAGTTGCGATTTCAATATTCTGATTCGCACCATGACCGCGCAAGGTTCGACGCTCAAGTTTCGAGCAGGCGCCGGCATCGTCGCCGACTCCGTTGCGGCGCAGGAATTGGCTGAAACAAGGGCCAAGGCCGAAGGACTGCTGCGCGCCTTGGGAACGCGCGAATGAACGCGTGGATCAATGGCCGAAAGGGCTCGACGGTCGATTATCGCGATCGGGGATTGCAATACGGCGACGGCGTTTTTGAAACCATGAGGGTGCAGCGGCGCGGCATCAGGCTGTTGGACTTTCACCTCCACCGCCTCTACCAGGGATGCCGGCGGTTGAAGATTCGGGCGCCCAAAGCGCGCCTCTTGCGGCGCGAATTGCAGCGCATTGCGGCCCGGCGCAGTGAGGGGGTGCTCAAGCTGATAGTCACTCGAGGCTGCGGGCCGCGCGGCTACCGGCCGTCGGGGCGCGAACAAGCCACGCGGATCGCGACGCTGCACGCCCTGCCTGCGGTGCCTTCGGCCGATGCGGCCATGGCGGTGCGGCTGCGCGTATGCGCGACGCGCTTGAGCACAAGTCCGAGCCTCGCGGGCCTGAAAACATTGAACCGCCTCGACTCTGTCCTGGCGCGCAGCGAGTGGACGGATGGCCGCATCTGGGAGGGATTGATGAGGGATGTCGACGGCAACTGGGTCTGCGGTACGATGTCCAACCTGTTTCTCAGGCGCGGCACTGTTCTGATGACGCCGCTGCTGGACCGCTGCGGTGTGGCCGGCGTCATGCGCCGCTGGATTCTGGAACGTGCCGGCGTCTTGCGCCTGCGCGCCGTGGAGCGGCGTATCCGCTGGAGAGACTTGCAGTCGGCAGAGGAAGTGTTTATGAGCAACGCCGTCGTTGGGATACGCTCAGTGCGCACGATCGAAGGCGCACGCCTCGGAAACCTGCGATTTGTCTGCTCGGACACCGCGCAACAGCTGCGCTCGCTTCTGGATAGGCAGTGACCCGACTGCGCGTCGGCATTGCACTGGCCGTGTTGCTGCTGGGCGCCGCTGCGGCCGCGGTTTTGTGGTCCGGCGTGCGCAGTCTCGATGCCCCCTTGAGGCTGACGGCGCCTCTGCGATTCAAAGTGACGCCAGGAGTGAGCTTCGCGCATGTGGCGACGGAACTTGCAACGCAGGGAGTCGTCGCTCAGCCAAGAGCGTGGATCCTGTACGCGAGGCTGAAGGGACTGGCACCGGCGGTCAAGGCGGGCGAATACGAAATCCAGCCGGGTACAACGGCGCGCGAGCTGCTGACGAAAATGGTGAACGGCCAGGTTCTGCTGCATTCGCTGACGATCGTGGATGGTTGGCGCGTCCAAGACTTGCTCGATGCCTTGCGGCGCAATCCCGACATCGTGTCCACGCTGCCGGACGAAACGGCACCATCAGTGCTGGGCGCGACCATCATGAGCAAGCTCGGGGCGCCCGGCATCGATGCCGAAGGACAGTTTCTGCCGGAGACTTACCGCTTCATCGGGGGCACCACGGACATCGAATTGCTTCGTCAAGCACATACTGCTTTGGTGAGGGAACTGGACGCGGCGTGGACGGATCGGCATCCGGATCTGCCGTTGCGCAGCGCCGGTGAACTCTTGATCATGGCCTCAATCGTCCAGAAGGAAAGCGGATTGCCGCAGGAACTCGCCAAGATTGCCGGCTTGTATCTTCATCGCTTGAGTGTCGGCATGCGCTTGCAAGCGGACCCCACCGTGATTTACGGTTTGGGTGAACAGTACGATGGCGACATTCACACCGTGGATCTGCGCACCGACGGGCCTTACAACACCTATACCCGCGCCGGCCTGCCGCCGACGCCCATTGCCCTGGCCGGTGCCGCGGTCATTCGCGCAACGGCTCGTCCGGAGAAAACCGACGCCCTGTATTTTGTCGCCTCGACCAAGGGAGACGGCAGCCACATTTTTTCAGCCACGCTCGAGCAGCATAACGCCGCAGTCGCAGCCTACGTGGCGCATCAGCGCAAAGCGGCTGGAGGATCCCCGCGATGAGTACCGCCGGGCGATTCGTCACGCTGGAGGGGATAGAAGGGGTGGGCAAGAGCACGCAGGTGGCGCGCTTGTCCGAAGCCTTGAAAACCCTGGGTGTAGCGCATGTCGTGACCCGTGAACCGGGCGGCACGCCGCTCGCGGAGAGCATACGCGACGTGGTGCTGACCGCGCGCGAGGAGAGGTTGCCGCCGATGGCCGAGTTGCTGCTCATGTTTGCGGCGCGCGCGGTGCATCTGGCGAACCATGTGGAGCCCAATCTGCGGGCGGGGCGTTGGGTCATCTGCGATCGATTCACCGATGCCACTTATGCCTACCAGGGGGGCGGGCGGGAGTTGCGCATGGACACCATCGGCGCGTTGGAATCCATGGTCCTGGGGACACTGCGTCCGCACCTCACACTGTTGCTGGATGCGCCCGTGGAGCACGCGCTGGCGCGCGCCCGCCGGCGAAATGCCGGATCGCCCGAGGATCGGTTTGAGCGCGAAAGGAGTGAATTTTTCGAACGCGTCAGAAACGTCTACCGTGCGCGGGCGGCGGCGGAACCCGATCGCATCGCCCTCATCGATGCCACGCGACCGGTCGATGAGGTTGGCGCTCGCATACTCGAGCAGCTTAAAGTGCGATCATGGATTTCTTGAGCGCCGATTCTCTGCCTTGGCTGAAAGAGCCGCAACAGCGTCTGCGCAGCGCGCTTCAGATGGGCCATCTGCCGCATTCGCTGTTGGTGTTGAGTGTGCCCGGCTTGGGCGCAGAGCACCTGGCCAATTGGATGACCGCCTTGGTATTGTGCGAGTCGCAGGCCACGCGTCCTTGCGATGCCTGCCCGTCCTGCCGCTTGCTGCGCTCGGACACCCATCCCGATGCCCATGTCGTGCGCCTCGAAGAGGATGCTCAGCAGATCAAGATTGATCAGGTGCGTGAACTCATCGAGTCCTTGACGTTGAAGAGCTATCGCGGCGGCTACAAGGTAGGCGTCATCGAGGGTGCGGAGGCGTTGAACGCGAACGGCGCCAATGCCTTCCTGAAGACTTTGGAGGAACCTTCCGCCGACACGGTGCTCATCATGATCGCGAGGCCAAACCACCGCCTGCCGGCCACCGTCGCCAGCCGTTGCTCGCGCCTGCGCCTAAGCCCGCCCGCGACGGATGAGGGCGTGGCCTGGCTTCAGGCGAATGCGCCCGGTGCGAACCCGTCCGGTGCAAACCCGTCCGGTGCAAACCCGTCCGGTGCAAACCCGTGGCATGCCGCGCTTGCCTTGGCCGGCGGCGCGCCGCTGCTGGCAGTGCGGTTGGATGCCGAGGGCTTGGCCGCGATCGATTCCGACATGCGCCAAAGCATCACCGAACTGGCTGAAGGGTCGGTGGATGTGACTCTGCTGGCCGAACGCTGGGTCCGATCCAATCCGGGCGTACGTATCACTTGGCTTGAGAACTGGATCACACAGCGAGTACATGCATCGCTTGGGGCGGTAACTTCACGGCAAACTGCGGAACCGGTCCGCTTGCCTGCCGCTTTACTTAAGCCCAAGATAAGGGCCCTATTCGAGCTGCTTGACGCTGCGCGCGACGTCAGGCGTCTCGCATCGACCGGCATGAATCAACAACTGGCGCTCGAGGCCTTGCTGGTCGGTGGTCGAACAGCACTGGGGAAGTAATGCTCATTGCGGGAAATGCAGGAATTGCGAAGTCCAAGTAACAAACCAGGTCTGCTGACTCTTACCATCAAGGATAAGAGCGCGCTGTATCTAGCCTACATGCCTTTCGTGAAAAACGGCGGCTTGTTCATTCCGACGAACAGCAACTATCGTTTGGGCGACGAGGTATTCATGCTGCTCAATCTCATGGGTGAGGAAGAAAAGCTGCCCGTGGCCGGCCGCGTGATATGGATGACGCCGAAGGGCGCGCAGGGCAAGAGGACCGCCGGCATCGGCGTTCAGTTCAGCGAACAAGACCGCGGCAACACTCAAAAGAAGATCGAAAACTATCTCGCCGGCGCACTCGGCGGAGACAAGCCGACGCATACCATGTAAGTGCCGCCGATTCGGTTCGTGCGTTGGCAGACAGACAAATTCGCACGGCCCGGAGCACGCTGCGGCTAATGCAGCCGCTCACGCATCTGGATCGTGACATCGAACTCGAGTTCATCCGCGAGTTCTCGGTCAACGGCGAGTTTCTCAAGGGTACAAACGTCGATGATCGTCGCGAGCGCATCCGCATCGCGATCTGGACCAATAAGCTGGAGCGCTCGCCGTTCCGCGACAGCGGCATGAACTACGGACAGGCGTACGAGCGCTGTTACGGAAGGCCGATCGAGATGCGCGCCACCGTCAGGCCGGCCGTGCAGGCGTCATGAGCGCGGTGGAATCGGTTCGATGTAAACCGGCGGGGGCGGCGGAGGCTCGATGGTAAGCGGTTTGTGCGGTGCTCTGATCAGATACACCGACGCCGCAATGATCGCCAGCACAAAAATAATGGCCAGATACTTGTGCTCCGCGACGATCGACGGAGCCTTGTATTCGAACCGGGGCTTCGGAACGTAGCTGTTGGGTCCCTGGCCGCCCTTTGGGTTGGGGTGCGGGTCAGGCACTGCGCGAGCGGGCGGCTTCGCTGGCGGCGAGTCCGCCTTTCAGCACATAAGCTTCAAATCCCCGCTCGCTCAAGATATACGCGGCCGCGGAGCTGCGCCGACCCGTGTCGCAGCACACGACGTATTGCGTGTTCTTGTCGAGGGCGTTGAGCTTCAATCGAATGAAGTACAGCGGGATGTTCACCGCGTCATCGATGCGGAAATTCTGAAATTCGCTGGGCAGACGGACATCGAGCCACTTGCCGCCGCCGGCGACGATCTCCCTGGCCTTCTGCTGATCGACCCATTGCAACAGCGGCTCATTCAGCAAGGTTTGAAAATCATTCTTGCCGAGGCGCATCAACGTGCCGTCGGTGGACATGGTGACCGTCGCGTTTCGCTTGGCCTCGGCGATCAGCGCCTCCTCGCCGAAGCTGTCGCCGGGACCCAATTCCGCGAGCTTGATGCCTTCCTTGTTCAGAGGCGTCTCACGCATGACGGTGCACTTCCCGGCAACCACGACGTAGAAATAATCGCCCTCGGTGCCCTGCTTGATGACGATGTCGCCGGCACGATAGTTGATGCGCTGCATGCGCATGAAGATCGCCTGAATATTGGCCGGCGGTATGCGGTGGAACGCCTTGGTCTGCAGCAGCGTGGTCATCCAATCGCCGGTGACATCCAAGCCATCGCCCCGCAGCTCGGCGACCTCGTACTGACCGGTTTGATCCCAGGTCAGCAGTACGTCGAGCAAGTCGCTGTCGATCATGATGTATTCAAGATCCATCGCGGCGCGCGCCGTGAACTTGCGCGGCAAACCCGGCGACAGCGCGGCACGCGCATCAGCCGTACCGGCCTTGATCACGCCCATGGTGCGATCGTCCGCCCTCAGCTCGACTTGGCCGGCCACCAGATAGAAGGTGCGCTTGTCGGTATCGCCCTCTTTGAACAGCACGCGGCCCATGCCCAATTCGCGAATGACCGTTTTTCGGGCGAGCGCGTGCAGATTCTCGGCCTTCAGGCCGTCAAGCGGCGAGAAAGTCTTTAAAACAGCAAGGTCGACTGGTCGTTCGTCCATCAAAAAATTCTTCTGTCCTCAAGGCTCAACCCTATGATTTTCCCTGTGAATCCTACCATACGGCGCGATGGCGCACGCGAAGCAGTCGCTCATATCTGGTGGGCGTCAAGGAGAAATCAGGCTCCACCCGGCGTCCGGGCGAAAGCGTTCGCCATAGCGCTCTGCAAGTTCGTTCAGGCGGTGAGTAAGGTCTGGGATGCCGCGATCCCTGGCATATTGCAGCGGTCCGCCGCGAAAAGGCGCGAAACCCGTCGCAAATACCGCACCCGCATCCAGTAATTCGGCGTCTTGAATCGTCCCTTCGCGCAGGATGGCAACCGCCTCGTTGAGCATGGGCAAAATCAGCCGGTCCTCAAGATCCGCAGGCGCGGCCGCGTACTCCTTCGCATCTTTCTGCGCCTTTCCATCCTGCCAGCGATAAAAACCTTCGCCGCTCTTGCGGCCGAGCTTTTTTTGCTCCACCAATTTGATCAAGATCTGCGGCACTTCGCGGTGGAAGGCCTCACCCAAGACTCGGCCGACGTTGAGGGAAACATCCAAGCCCACCACATCCGAGAGCTCAATCGGCCCCAAGGGCATCCCGAACTGCACCGCGGCACGGTCGATTACGGCCGCGGGTATACCCGCTTCGAGCGCAAAAAAAGCTTCATTGACGTACGGCGTCAAAATGCGATTCACCACAAAGCCAGGCGCGCTTTTGCAGGGCAGCGGAAGCTTGTCGAGCTTGCGGGCGAACCTGAGCGCGTCTTGCACGACCTGCGGCCGGGTGCTTTCTCCTTCGACCACTTCCACCAGCTGCAGCTGCGCCACGGGATTGAAGAAATGAATGCCGACCAGCCGGCTGGGGTCGGAGAGTTTCCGGCACAGAGTTTCGATTTTGATGCTCGAGGTGTTGGTTGCAAGCACCGCGCCTGGCTTGAGCTTCGGCTCGAGCCCGGCATACAGCGCCTGCTTCGCCTCGACGTTCTCAAAAATGGCTTCGATGACGATGTCGGCGTTGGCGACGCCTTCGCCATTGACATCCATCTTCAGGCGCGCCATCGCATCGGCCGCCTGCCCCACATCCTTGAGCCGCTTCTCGAAAAAGGACTGAGCGCGGGCGCGTGCCGGCTGTAGCAGCTCCTCACTGCGATCCTGCAAGGTTACCGTCATGCCGCGAAATGCCGCCCAAGCGGCAATGTCGCCGCCCATGACGCCGGCGCCGATGACATGCAGGTGCTTGAAATCGGCGGTTGAATCTCCGCCCAAACCCTTGAGGCGATCCTGCAGCATGAAGACGCGCACGAGGTTGCGCGACGACGGCGTGCACATCAGCTCGCTGATCGAACGGGCCTCGGCCTCGTAGCCCGCAGCACCTGTCGCGCCGTAGTGCTGCCAAAGATCCACGATGGCATAGGGGGCAGGGTAGTGTTCGCGTCGAACGCTGTGCCGCAAGGTGGCGGTGGTCTGTCTCGCTATAAACGGGCGCACCGCACCCAAATTCATCAGCCTCTCGAGGAAGGGAGCAGTTCTCTTTGGCGGTCGGCGCTGCGCCAAGGACTTGGCGCGTGCTGCGAGTTCTGCGGGCGGCACGAGGTCATCCAACAATCCGACGCGTAACGCACGCGCACCCTTGAATGGGCGGCCCTTGAGCATCAGTTCGAGCGCGGGCCGCACACCGATGAGCCGCACGCTGCGCACGGTGCCGCCAAATCCCGGGTGAATGCCGAGCAGCACTTCGGGCAAGCCCAGCGACAACGCTGCCTCGTCGGCGCCGACCCGGTACGTGCATGCGAGCGCCAATTCAAGGCCGCCTCCGAGGGCGAAACCACGCACCGCGGCGACGGTCGGAAAGGGAAGATCCTCGAGTTGCTGCATGACCGATTGTCCGGCTCGCACCAGCTCGTAGCCTTGCACCGGAGAGCGAATTCCCAAGAATTCCTTGATGTCGGCGCCGGCGATGAAGCCGTTGCGCTTGCCCGACTGCACGATCATGCCGATCGGGCGCAGCGCCGCAACCTCCGAAAGCTTGGCCGCCAACTCGCGTACCACGGCACCCGATAACACATTGGTCGACGCGCCCGCCATGTCACAGGTAAGCCACGCAATGCGGTCGGCGTCGATCTGCAATGTCCAGTGGCTGCTCATGCGGCTTTTCGATCGGCGTCGAGGATTGTGAAATCGCAGACCAGGGGAAGATGATCGGAGAACTGCACATCGGGTATTTCAAACCGATTCACTTCGATCTGCGCACTGTGCAGGATGAAATCCAGCTCTTTGCGAGGACTGCGGCTGGGATAGGAAAACAGGCCCTGGGTATTGGCGCTGGTCAAGCCTGCGGCCTGGGTGAAGAGGTAAATTTCATGATCGCCCCAGTAGGTGTTGAAGTCCCCGGCGACAATCACCGGTTTGGCTGTCTTGCGCACCAGATCATAGAGATAGCGAAGCTGGTATTGCCGGTGTCTGAATTTCAATGACAGATGCACCAAGAAGATGGCGATATCGTCGAGCTCCAATTCAATGATGAGCCGCTTTATCCCCGTGTCGAAGTAGTGGAAACGTTCTCCCCGGACTCTGGGCGCCGCCAGAAAGGCGTTGGCCTGCTTGCGGACAATGGGCACCAAATGGTTGACCGATGAGACGCCGTACTTGCACTCGTAGGTCGAATAATGACCCAATGAGCGTGCAATGAAGTCGGCCTGATTGACCATGCCGGTGCGAATCGAGCCGGTGTCGACCTCAATGAGACCCACCACGTCGGGATCCTGCTCCTTGATGAAGTCGGTAATACGCGACAGCACATGCCGGCTGGAGCGAAGATAGCCCGCGCCCGGCACCGGGAGGTGAAAAGCGGGCCCCGTCCCGGTGGCATACCGTATATTGTAAATCAGCAATCGCACCAGGCATTGTATCGGCGCGCGGTGCTTCGCGCTTGGAGTTTGGCGCGCTACACTAACCGCATGACGGCCGATCCCATTCGTCTATTCGTCAGCCACGCGTGGGCGGAGAACGACGATTATGCGCGAGTCTTCGAATACCTCGAGGCTTCGGGTAAGTTTTACTACATCAACACCAGTCAGCCGCAAGGGAAGCAACCGATCGACAGGGAATCGCAGCGCGAGGAGCTGCGTCGGCAGATTGCTCCCTGCGAAGTCCTGGTGGTGCTGCCGGCGGTGTATCAGCTCGCGCCCGAGCTGGTGCTGTTTCAGATGAATTTTGCCAAAGCCGCGGATCGGCCCATTGTGGCGATGGAGAATTTTGGCTCAACCGCCCCTCTGCCGAAACCCATCAAGGATCTCGCGGACGAAGTCAGTGCGTGGAACGAGCGAAGCCTGATCGACGCATTGCGCCGCCAGGCGCGGCACCAGGAATCAACGCGCTGGGATACGATCGAATTCAAGCTCGATTGAACTCAAATCAGCCTTCGCGACAGCTTCGCTGATGGTTCGCTAATTGCTGGCGATCAGCGCTGCAGCAGGGAATTCATCGGCCGCGCGTTCTACGGAATGCAATTGAACCACGCTGCCGGAGCGCGTTGCGCTGTGCTGCGACTTGCATATCAGGCCAAAGATCTCCACGATTTGCGCCGCGCAATCATCGGCTTCCTGGTTCGACATTTTGCGCACCGATGCAGCCACCGCATCCTCGCCGCGCAGGGGTGCAACCCCGCACAGACTGCGCATCACTTGACCGTATGACTCACGAACTTCAATGGGAATTTCACTCTCCTGCAAAGAGGCGAGGTGTCTGCGGTACGCGCAGACCAAGCGCTGCTTGATCGGCGTAGAGCGTACCAATTCAAGAGCGGCGAAGTGAAAACATTCCCAGGCACTGATCATAAAGCCCCACGGTGAACAAAGACGCAAACCTAAAGTGGTTTCGAGGCTGCTACCTCGCGGGGAGTCTTGTTAAATCAAGACTCTGCGACGGGAATATACAAGACAATCGCATAAACGCAACGCGGATTTTGTCAAACTTTTGAACCACGTCCGTGCCGCGATTGCGGGCGTTTTCCGCGGGCTTTCTAGAAACCCTTTTATAAAGTAAGTATATCTTATTGAATTGGATCAATAAAAATCGCCAGAAGCCCGGCGTTGCCGCGATTTACAAGGATTGGCGGGCGGAATCGGCGGACGGGATCGCGGAGGGGATCGGCCAGTTTACGGCGCCCGGCGGTTTGCGCCTGAGCCTTCAGCCGCTGCGTTCATACCAGCCGCCGCCGAGCGCCTTGTACAAGGTGACGAGGTTTTGCAGTCGCGCAAGTTTGACGCTCACCAAAGATTGCTGAGCGGTATACAGCGTGCGTTGTGCGTCGAGCACTCCTAGGTAGTTGTCGACGCCGCCGGTGAAACGCATGTTGGACAGCCGAAAACTCTCGCTGCTCGCCTTCACCAGGGCTGTGTCCGCCGCCACCTGCGAGTCCAGCGTCGCGCGGCCCGCCAACGCATCCGCGACTTCGCGAAACCCGCTTTGAATCGCTTGCTCGTACTGCACCACCAAGATGTTCTTCTGCACCTTGGCCAGGTCGAGGGAAGCGACATTCGCGCCGCCCGCGAAGATCGGCAAGCTGATCTGCGGCGAGAAGGTCCAGGCGGTGGAGCCTTGCTTGAACAGTCCGGACAATTGGGTGCTTTCCGTACCGTAGGAACCGGTCAATAAAATGCTGGGAAAGAATGCGGCACGTGCGGCGCCGATGTTGGCGTTCGCGGCGATCAAATTGTGCTCGGCCGCCAGGATGTCGGGCCTCTGCACCAGAACCTCCGAGGGTACGCCGGCGGGCAAATCCGTGAGCAGGCTTTCTTCATCGAGTTCGACGTCCGCGACGAATCCACCCGGGAGCGGCGCGCCGAGCAACACGACCAAGGCATTTTGATCTTGCGCCACCTGACGCCGATATTGCGCGATGTTTGCCTGCGCGGTCGCCACGGTGGTTTCCGCCTGATGCAAAGCCAGCGCCGTCGAGACGCCGCCGTCGAAGCTCAGCCGAATGAGGTCGAGAGATTGTTGCTGGCTGTTGAGGGTGTCTTCGGTGATGCGCAATAACTTCTGGTCGGCCAGCCAGGTCAGATATGCGTTGGCAACTTCAGCGATGACGCTGATCTGAGTGCTGCGGCGCGTTTCTACGACCCCCAAATACTGCTGCAATTTCGCATGATTCAAGCTGCGGATGCGGCCGAACAGATCCAGTTCATACGAGGTAAAGCCCACGCCGACATCGTAGAAACGAAAGACGCCCGAGCCGGACGCGGCGCCAATCCCTCCCACACCGGTGCCGCCAGCCCCTGAGGCGATGGGTGCAACCGCGGCGGGAAACTTCTCCACTGTTTCGCTCGCAGTTGCGGATATCGTCGGAAAGAGTTGCGCGCGCTGGATTTGGTACTGCGCGCGTGCCGCGGCAATGTTGAGCGTGGCGATCTGCGCGTCATAATTGTGCCGCAGCGCCTGTTCGATCAGCGTCTGCAGTTTGGGATCGGTAAAGAATTCACGCCAACCGATCTGCGCGGCACTGCGCTGGGAAGCGTCCGGCGCAGCTTCAGCGGGCGAGCCTGCGGAATCTCCGGCCGGCGTCGCCGACGACTGCGGCATCGCCGGCCACTGCGGCATCGCCGGCCACTGCGGCGTTACGGCTGGCGGCGGGCGTTGATAGTGAGGTTCCAGCGTGCAGCCTGCGAGCTGCAGAATCAGCCAGGCGCCAAACAAAGTTTGATTCTTCACGGCGAGCCCCGCGGTGTTGCGTCATTCAGCTCCGGGCTTGCGGCATGGTGTGGTGTCGCGCCCTTGAGCCATTTCAATGTGGCGACGAAAAATACCGGCACAAAAAAGATCGCCAGCACGGTTGCCGACAGCATGCCGCCGATGACTCCCGTGCCGATGGCATTTTGGCCCCCCGAGCCGGCGCCGCTGGATATGGCCAAGGGCATGACACCGAGCATGAAGGCCAGCGAGGTCATGAGTATGGGCCGCAGGCGCTGGCGCGCGGCATGCACGGTCGCTTCCACCAGTTCCATGCCTCTGTCGTGATTTTCCTTGGCGAATTCGACGATCAGAATCGCGTTTTTGGCGGACAAGCCGACCGTGGTCAGCAACCCGACCTGAAAGAACACATCGTTTTCGAGCCCGCGCAGCAGGGTGAAGAGAATTGCGCCAAAGACTCCCAACGGCACCACCAGCATCACGGCCACCGGAATCGACCAGCTTTCGTAGAGCGCGGCAAGGCACAAGAAGACCACAATGAGCGATATGGCGTAGAGCGCCGGCGCCTGTGATCCGGATAGCCGTTCTTCGAAGGACAGCCCGGTCCATTGGATGTCAAAACCCGGCGGCAGCTCTTTCGCGTGCCTCTGGATGGCATCGAGCGCCGTGCCGGTGCTGACTCCGGCGATGGGCGCCCCGAGTATTTCCACCGACGGTATGCCGTTGAACCGCTCCAGCTTCGGCGAACCGTAGCCCCAAACGGCGTCCGAGAAAGCTGTGAACGGCACCATTTGCTGTTGCGAATTGCGCACATACCAGTTGGTCAGGTCCTGCGGCAGCATGCGCGAGGGCGCGTCGCCTTGGATGAACACGCGCTTCACCCGGCCTCGATCGACGAAGTCGTTCACGTACAGCGATCCCCAGGCCGCAGAGAGCGAACTGTTGATATCAGCGACGGTCAATCCGAGCGCGCTGGCCTTCTCCCAGTCGACATTGAACAGATACTGCGGCTCATCGTCCAAGCCGTTGGCCCGCACCTGGGTCAGCTGCGGATCCTTACGCGCAAGGTCCAGGAGTTGGTTGCGGGCCGCCATGAGCTTGTCATGGCCCTGATTCGCAAGGTCCACCAGTTCCACATCGAAGCCCGTCGCGTTGCCCAACTCGAGCGCAGCGGGCGGCGCGAAGGCGAAGGCTTGCGCATCCGATATCTTGCCGAGGGCGGCATTGGCCCGCGCGGCCACCGCCTGCACGCGATTCTTTTTGCCCGGCCGCTCGCGCCAGTCCTTCATGCGGATGAAGACCAGGCCTGATGCCTGGCCGCGGGCCGCGAAGCTGAAGCCCGGCACGGTGAACACGCCCAGGACCGCGTCTTTTTCCTGGGTCATAAAATATTCACGCACCTGCGTGAGCGATTTTTGGGTGCGTTCCAGCGTCGCACCGGGTGGCGATGTGACCTGGGCAAACACAATCCCTTGGTCCTCATCCGGCAGAAACGACTTTGGGATCCGGACGAATAAAACACCCATCAGGACGACGATCAGCGCAAAGATCAACAGGTAGCGCCCTGTACGATGCACCACGTGCACGACGCCGCCCTCGTATTTCTGATTGGCGCGGTCAAAGTTTCTGTTGAACCAACCGAACAGGCCCTTTTGTGTGCGGGCTTGGCGTTTGGGCCGCAGCAGCGTGGCGCAAAGAGCCGGCGTAAAAATCAATGCCACCAGAACCGACAGCGTCATGGCCGACACCATGGTCACCGAGAACTGCCGATAAATGACACCCGTGGAACCGCCGAAAAATGCCATGGGCAGGAACACGGCCGACAAGACCATCGCGATGCCGACCAAGGCGCCCGTGATCTGATGCATCGAATTGCGGGTGGCTTCCTTGGGAGAAAGGTTTTCCTCCTCCATCACGCGCTCGACGTTTTCCACCACCACGATGGCGTCATCGACCAGGAGTCCAATCGCCAGCACCATCGCAAACATGGTCAACACATTGATCGAGTAGCCGAAGGCCTTGAGCACGCCAAAGGTGCCCAGCAGCACCACGGGCACCGCGATGGTTGGAATCAAGGTCGCGCGCAGGTTTTGCAAGAACAGCAGCATGACCAGAAACACCAGGCCGATCGCTTCGAACAGGGTTTTCACGACGTCTTCGATCGAGATTCGAATGAAAGGCGTGCTGTCGTTCGGATAGATCACCTGCAAACCGGGCGGAAGAGTCGGTTTGAGTTTGTCCATGGTCGCCCGGATGGCGGCGGCGGCGTCGAGCGCGTTCGCTCCCGTCGCCAGCCGCACGGCGATGCCGGAGGCCGGATGTCCATTCCATTGCACGTTGCTGAACTGATAGTTCTCGCTGCCGAGTTCGATTCGGGCCACATCGCGCAGGCGGACTTGCGAGGCGTCCGGATTCACCTTGAGCAGGATGGCGCCGAACTGCGCAGGCGTATTCAGGCGGCTCGGGCCGATGATGGTGGCGTTGAGTTGCTGTCCCGCCGCTTGCGGAAGGCCTCCAAGTTCGCCCGATGCAATTTGTATGTTTTGCGCCTGAATCGCCGCGGCGACGTCAACCGGCGTGAGGTGGAAATTGTTGAGTTTGGCCGGATCGAGCCAAATTCGCATGGAATATTGGGCGCCGAAGACCTGATAGTCGCCGACTCCTGCCGTGCGGCTCAAGGGGTCCTGCACGTTCGATGCGATGAAATCGCCGATGTCGCCGCTGGACAGGGAGTTGTCTTCGGAGAAAAACCCGATTACCAGAAGAAAATTGCGCGTCGACTTCGCGACGCGGATGCCTTGCAGCTGCACTTCCGGCGGCAACAACGGCGTCGCAAGCTGCAGCTTGTTCTGCACCTGAACCTGGGCGATGTCCGGGTTTGTACCCTGCTCGAAACTGAGCGTGATCGTCATGCTGCCGTCTTTGTCGCTCTCCGATGAGAAATACAGCAGATGGTCGATGCCCGACAGCTGTTGTTCGATCACTTGCACGACAGTGCTTTGTACCGTGGCTGCCGAGGCGCCCGGATAGATCACGCTGATGGCGATGGCGGGCGGGGCGATGCTCGGGTACTGCGCGATCGGCAGGGTCTTAATCGCGAGCCCGCCTCCGAGCATGATGACGATGGCGAGAACCCAGGCAAATATCGGCCGTTCTATGAAAAAATCCGACACGAGATTACTTCTGCGGCTGCGGAGGCGAACCAGCCGCCGCCGGTTTGAGTTCATCGGGCGTCACTTCATGAGCGTGCACCGCGCTGCCCGGGCGCACCGCTTGGATGCCGATGATGATGACCCTATCGCCCGGCGCAACGCCCTCGCTCACCAACCATTGGTCGCCTATGGCACGGTCGGTTTTGACGACGCGCACTGCCGCCTTGTTGTCATCGCCGACGACCGTGACCGTTGACTCGCCCCGGCTGTTGTGGCCGACCGCGCGCTGCGGGACGAGCAGGCCTTTCTCGTTGATGCCTTCTTCCAACCGCTCGCGCACGAACATACCGGGCAGCAAGGTGCCTTGCGGATTTGGAAATACGGCGCGCAGCGTCACTGACCCGGTGCCCGCGTCGACCGTGACCTCGGTAAACTGCAGTTTGCCCGCCAGCGGATAAGGCGAATTGTCCTCCAGAATCAATTTAGCCTCCGCTTGGGCCTCGCCGGCCTTTTTCAGCTGCCCTTCCGATAAGGCACGCTGCAAATGCAAAAGTACGGTGCTTGCCTGCGTCGCATCGACGTAGATCGGATCAAGCTGTTGAATCACCACCAATGCGGTGGTCTGGTTGGCGCTTACCAGCGCACCTTCCGTGACCGAGGAGCGTCCGGTTCGGCCTGAAATCGGCGCAAACATCCGGGTATAGGCCAGATTGATGCGGGCGGTTTCCAGCGCGGCCTTGGCCGAAGCCACATCGGCGGCCGCCTGATCTTGGGCGGCCACCGCGTTGTCGTAGTCCTGCTGACTGACGGCGCGCGCCTCGCTCAAAGGCTTGTAGCGCTGTGCCAGCAGCCGGCTCGACGTTGCAGCAGCCTGCGCGCGCTCGAGCGCGGCCCGGGCGCTTTCATAGCTGGCCTGAAACGGCGCCGGATCGATCTGGTAGAGCTGTTGACCTGCCTTGACCTGGCTGCCTTCGACGAATAGCCGCTTCAATATCACGCCGTTGACCTGCGGACGAACTTCTGCGACCCGAAATGCGCTCGTGCGCGCGGGGAGCTCGGTGACGATAACCACCGACTGGGTTCGCAGGGTGAGGACAGCGACTTCAGCCGGCGGCGGCGGCGGCGGGGCACTCTTGTGAGAGCACCCGGCAGTCAAGACGAAACTGGCGAGGATGAGTTTTCGCATAGGGTCCGTTTTTGGCCGATCGGTCAGCCATGCCGCATTGAGGGGGTGTCGAATACTAAGGCTTTCGCGCCGTTTCCGGCCGATTACCCGGCTGATAATTGCGCAATAGATATTCACTTGCTAAAATATAATGTATTAAATAGTTAGTATGCAAATGAATAATTTCGGATCGCAATTCGAGCTCGTCGAGGCAAATCTCCAAAACCTCAAATCCCGCATGCCCGATTTGCCTGCCTCGAGCATTCTGCTGTGCCGGCTGCTGCTGCACATCGGCCGTGAGATGGCGGTGATGTTCGAGCAGCAGATCAGACCGTTTGGTCTCGCCGAAGCAGAGTTTCGCGTGCTCACGACGCTGTTCTCGCAACCCAATGGGGTCGCGCATCCCAGTGATCTGTGCGTTCGCGCCTCGCAAAGTCCCGCCAATATGTCGCGCATCAGCGATGCGCTGGTGAACCGCGGTCTGATCACGCGCGTCTCGAGTGTTCACGACAGGCGCCGGATGGTGCTGCGAATCACGGAGGCGGGCGAGGCGTTCGTGCGTCAACTGCTTCCCAAGTTGTTTGTTCCCTTGCGCGAAATGTTGAAGGATTTTCCGGAAACCGATCAGCTGCAGATGACTTCTCTGCTCAAGCGCCTCGGCGTCGTATTGGACAAGGCGACCGCGTCGCAGATCGTGGAGCAGGCGCTGTGAACGCGTTGCGAGCCGCGGCGATGCTGTTCGTCGCTTTAACGGTGGGTTGCGCCGGATTGCCGCCGAAGCACAAGCCGGTGCAGCTCGTCGATTCTGCGCCGCTCGAGGGCTTGGAAGCCGCCGGCGGCGGCGCCTGGCCGGCTCAAGAATGGTGGAAGCGGTACCAGGATTCCACCTTGGATCAATTGATAGCGCTCGGCGGCGCCAACTCGCCGACCTTGGCGACGGCGCACGCACGATATGACTCAGCCCGGCAATCGGTGCGTCTTGCAGCAGCCGAATCCGGCGCTCACCTGGACGCCAGCGCCGCGGCCGACCGGCAACGCTTGAGCGACAACGGGCTATTTCCACCGCAGCTGCTCGGATTCACCTGGTACAACCAGTTCGACCTAGGGTTGCAAGCCAGCTACACCTTCGACTGGTGGGGCAAGCAACGCTTTGCCGTGGAGGCGGCGATGGACCAAGCCCATGCGGCCCAAGCGGATCGCAGCGCCGCGGCGTTGATACTCGCCAGTTCCATTGCCGACACCTACTTTGGCTGGCAATCCGATCAAAACCGACTGCTGCTTGCCAGAGAGAAAGAAATCGCCGTCGCGTCGCGGGGCAAGGTTACCGCTGCGCGCGTTCGTGCGGAGTTGGAGTCAGCGGACGAACTGAACAGTTCCGATCTAGCATTGGCCGCGGCTCGCGAGCAGATTGCGGCATTGGAAGGATCCGCGAAACTGCGGGTGGTTGCTTTGGCGGCGCTGGTGGGCCGGCCCATCAACGAGTTGCCGCCCATGACAGTGAAGCCCTTGCCGTCCTTTCCCGGCGCGCTGCCGGACAATGTCAGGATCGATCTGATGGCGCGACGTGCCGACATCACGGCAAGCCGCTGGCGCGTGGAAGCCGCGGAAAGGAGTTTGGCGTCGGCACGTGCCGAGTTCTTTCCCGATGTGACGGTCAACGCGTTGCTCGGCCTTTCGAGCCTCGATGTCGGCAAGTTGCTGGAGTACGGCAGCCGCGTGCCTCAGGCCAGTGCGGCCATTCATTTACCGATTTTCGATGCCGGCCGGCTCAAGGCGCGTTATGGCGGCGCAGCGGCTGCGATCGACTCGGCCGTGTCGAGCTATCAGGATACCGTGATCAGTGCCGCGCGCGATGTGGCAACGCAGGCGACAACGCGTGCACAAATCGATGCACAGCGCGTGCAGCGCGCCCAGGAAATCGAGGCGGCGCTGCGCATGCAGAACTCCGCTGCGGCGCGTGTACGCCAGGGTCTCAATGATTCGCGCAGCGAACTGATGGCGACGGAGTCCTGGATAGAACAACGTGATGCCATGCTGCAGCTCGATTCGGCGGCCTTGTCGGCGGACGTTGCGCTGCAACGCGCGCTCGGCGGCGGATATGAGAGCCCGCAAAAGCTCGCCAACTCCACTTCAACCACAGCGGCACCATGAACGCAAACCTTGGATCGTCGGCCACGAATCCCTCGAACGGCAAGCGGCGCCGGATTCTGCTGCTCATCGCAATCATTTTCATCGCCTTGGGCGCTCTGTGGGCTGCCTATTGGACACTGGTGCTTTCGAAGCGCGAAAAAACCGACGATGCCTATGTGAACGGCAACAAGGTGGTGATTTCCGCGCAGATCTCCGGCACCGTCATTGCGGTTCTGGCGGACGACACGCAGCTCGTCAAAGCCGGCCAGGTTCTCGTCAAGCTTGATCCAATCGATGCACAGACCGCCTTGAGCCGCGCTGCGAGCGCCTTGGCGCAAACCGTGCGCCAGGTACGGCAGCAGAAGGCGACCGCGGGGCAATACGATTCGGAGATTGAATCCCGCAAGCTGGAGTTGGCCCGGGCGCAAATCGATCTGGAAAAGCGCCAGCCGCTGCTCGCCGATCATGCCATTGCCGGAGAAGAGGTTCGGCATGCGCAAGAGAGCGTGCAACTGGCACGGGCTGCTTTGACGCAGGCCGAGCGCCAATCGTCGTCGGCGCACGCGCTGGTCGACGGCACGCCGGTGGAAACCAACCCCGCGGTGCTGCAGGCAAGGGATGCGTTTCGCGACGCGTGGATCGCCGCGCAGCGCAATGCCGTCGTTGCACCCGTCTCCGGCTATGTCGCCGAGCGCAGCGTGCAGCTGGGGCAGCACATTCAGGCGGGCGAAGCGCTGATGACGGTGATTCCGCTGCACTCGCTGTGGGTGGATGCGAATTTCAAGGAAGTGCAGCTGCGAAACTTGAGGATCGGCCAGAATGCCGAGGTGCGCAGCGACCTGTACGGGGGCACTTTTATTTTTCACGGCCGCGTACAGGGGATGTCCGCCGGAACAGGGGCGGCGTTTTCATTGCTGCCGCCGCAAAACGCCTCGGGCAATTGGATCAAGGTAGTGCAACGCGTGCCGGTGCGTATCCGGATCGATGACAACGATCTGATCAAATCGCCCCTGCGCGTCGGCCTCTCCTCCACCGTCACCGTGGACACGACATCCCGTGACGGACCGGTCTTGGCGCCCGAGGCAAACGATGAGCCGGTGGGCGATACCCAGGTCTATACGCAGGACTTGGATAAGGCCAATGCCGAAGCCGATGCGGTCGTGCGCCGAAATCTCGGCGTGGATCACTAGGCGCTTTTCGGCAGGCTCTCGAGCAGGATCGTCAATGGCTGAATCCGCACAGCCGGCCATCGCAGGCGAATATCCACCCTTGCACGGCGGCAAGCTGTTCTTTCTGACCGTCGCGATCGCGACCGCCTCGTTCATGGAGATTCTTGACATGACCATCGTCAATGTCTCCGTGCCGTCGATTTCCGGGAGCCTGGGCGTCACCACATCGGAAGGCACCTGGGCCGTCAGCTCCTACATGCTCGCGGCCGCCGTCATGCAGCCCCTCTCAGGATGGATCGCGCGACGCTTCGGCGAGGTGAGAACCTTCGTCACCTCCATATTGCTGTTCATGATTCTTTCAGCGATCTGCGGCCTTGCGACCAGTCTTCCCATGCTGGTCGGCGCGCGCCTCATCCAGGGGTTGGTTTCCGGCCCTATGATGTCCGTTGCGCAGGCGATATTGTTGCGCAACTATCCGATTGAGCGGCGCGGCATGGCGCTGGGATTGTGGTCCATGGTGATCATGATTGCGCCGATTTTCGGTCCCATCATCGGTGGATGGATTACCGACAATTTTTCCTGGCCGTGGCTCTTTTATATCAACTTGCCGGTCGGCGCGTTCTCCGCGGCGGCGAGTTGGTCGATTTTACGGCACCGCGAATCGAAGACCACGAAATTGCCGATCGACGTCGTGGGTCTGGTGCTTCTCGTCATCGGCGTGGGCAGCCTGCAATTCATGCTGGACAACGGCAATGAGAAAGACTGGTTCAATTCGCCGATTATTCTCGCCGCCGCCGTCACGTCGATCGTCGCAATCTCATTCTTCATTCCCTGGGAACTCACCGACAAGCATCCGGTCGTGGATTTGCGCTTGTTTGGCCGGCGTAATTTTCGCGTCGGCACCTTTACGGTGGGGATGGCGTTTTTTGCATTTTCCGGCGTCAACATCATATTTCCGCTGTGGTTGCAAACCACCGTGGGCTACACGGCCACTTGGGCGGGATTCGCGGTTGCTCCGGTCGGATTGTTGGGGCTCATCGTGGCCCCCATCGTCGGTCGCAATATGATGCGCATCAATTTGCGGCTCGCGGCCAGCTTCGCATTTTGCGTTTTCGGTTTTTCCGTCTTTTGGACCGCGACGTTGAATGAGAGTGCCAGCTTCATTCAATTCGCCACGCCGCGGTTCCTGCAAGGATTGGGCATGGCGTTTTTCTTCCTGCCATTGAATCAAATCCTCATGTCCGGTGTCGCCCCGAACGAGCTGGCTTCGGCGTCGGGGGTCAGCAATTTTGTGCGCACCATGTCCGGCAGTTTTGCGACCGCCATCACTGTATGGATATGGAATCGGCGCAGCGATTACCATCACGCCGTCCTGACCGAACACATCAACAACTCCTCCCAGGCGTGGACTCAGTACCAAGCGCAGCTCAGCGCTCACGGAATCAGCGGCATCGGCGCTTCTCAGTTCGTGAATCAAGTCATATCCAGCCAGGCATCGACCTTGGGCGTCAATGACGTGTTCAACATGTTGGGGCTGTTGTATCTTGTATTGATACCTTTCGTTTGGTTCGCGAAACCTCCTTTCGGCGCGCGGGCGGCCCCCGCATCCCACTGATCCAATGGCAGATACCGTGTAGCATTGATCCTGTGACTTCACCCTACATTGTTGCCGTCGGCGGAACACTGCGTCCCAAATCTTCGACCGAGTGGGCCATGCGTCATGTGCTGGCAAGCGCGCAGCGCGCCGGGGCGCGCACCAAGTTGATCAGCGGTCCGCTGCTGCAGTTACCGCTGTACCAGCCGGAAAATCTCGAGAGGGGCGACGGCGCGCGTTTTCTGGTGGCCGAGCTTGCGCGGGCCGACGGCATCATTATCGGCTCGCCGGGATACCACGGCAGCATCTCAGGATTGGTCAAGAATGCGCTGGACTACGCGGAAGATCTACGCACCGATGCGCGGCCCTATTTCAGCGGGCGCGCCGTCGGCTGTATCGCCACGGCGGGCGGATGGCCGGGTGCCGTCAACACCCTGGGCGCGCTGCGCGACATCGTGCATGCGCTGCGCGGCTGGCCCACCCCCTTGGGCGCCGCCATCAACTCCGCGGAGACCGTATTCGACGAAGAGGGGATCTGTCTGGTGCCGAGAGTTGCGCAAATTCTCGAACTCATGGCCGAAGAGGTCATGAACTTCGCCCGCCAGGCGCATCGGAGTTCTCCAGGTCAAGATTGACCGAGTGCCTGTCGAACTTTGAGCGTCAATTGATCGATGGTGAATGGCTTCTGCAAAATGCCGACCTCTCGATCGAGCATACCGTCGCTCAGCACTGCATTTCGGGCATAACCCGTCGTATACAGCACTTTGACGGACGGCCGCAGCGTCTTGATGTGATCCGCCAACGCAGGACCGTTCATGCCCGGCATCACGACGTCGGTGACGACCAGGTGCAAGTGCGGGATGGAGTTGATCTCGTCGAGCGCCTGTTGCGGTCCGCAAGCTGAAATCACGTCATAGCCAAGATCGCGCAGGGCTTCGACCGTCATTGTGCGCACGCGGTCCTCGTCCTCTACGACCAGGATCACTTCCTTGTTGCCTGGCGCTACCGGAGAAATCTTTGGCGAAGGAGCCGCTTCGCCCAGATCGGATCCCACGTATCGAGGCAGATGGATGCTCGCCGTCGTGCCGGTTCCAGGCTGAGAATCGATGCTGATGTGACCGCCCGACTGACTGACGAAACCATATACCTGGGAAAGACCGAGTCCGGTACCCTGGCCGGGCGCCTTGGTTGTATAGAAAGGATCGAAGGCACGCGCCAGCACTTCCGGGGACATTCCACAGCCCGTGTCGTGAACAACAATCGCAACGTGTTCACCTGAATGCCGGTCGATCCCGCCGCCATCGGGGTTGTTGAGATTCACATTCGCCGTCCGCAGCGTGAGACTTCCCCCATCCGGCATGGCATCGCGGCTGTTGACGCAAAGATTGATCAGCGTGCTTTCCAATTGCGGCGCGTCCGCGAATATTCTCCACAAGTCATCGACGAGCACCGTCTCCAGGTGAATGTTCTCGCCAAGCGAACGGCGCAGCAGCTCCGCGGTCTCGCGCACCAGTTTATTGGCATCGAGCGGCCGCGGATCGAGCGGTTGCTGCCGGGAGAACGCCAGCAGCCGCGAGGTCAATTGCGCCCCGCGCTGCGCACCGTCCATGGCGTTGGCAATGAAGCGCTCGGATTTGGCCGGATCAACATGCAATTGCCGCCTGGCAATATCCAGCGAGCCGACGATAACCGCCAGCATGTTGTTGAAATCGTGCGCAATCCCGCCGGTCAATTGGCCGACGGCCTCCATTTTCTGCATTTGTCGAATTCGGGCCTCTGCAGCCGCCAGCGAGGCAGCCTCGTCGCGCAAGCGTTGATTGGCGTCCTCGAGCGCGACAGTGCGCTCGAGGACGCGGGACTCCAATTCCTCGTTCAATCGTTTCCGCTTATTTTCGCTTTCGGCGAAGTCACGAAATGCCACATGCATGGAGCTGACCAGGAAGAGCACGATGACGACTGCAAACCCGTAGAGCGCATAACCCACCCAAGTCGAGGTAACCGCGACTCGAATCGGCACAAACGGCTCGCCGACCAGAAAGTAGCCGGCTGCGAAGCCGCCGAAAACCGCCGCGACGGCGCCGGCCCGCCATCCGCAGACGAAGGTGGTTATGAGGATGGCCGGGAAGAACACGAGAAAGGGAAAGCCCGCAAGCTGGCGAACCAGGATGAATCGCGCGAGCAGCGCCAGGGCAACGGTTGCAAGTCCGAAGAGGTAGCTCGTCGTGCGATTTTCACGCAGTGACGCGGTCCGTTCGTAAAATTCGCGGGCTCTGTTGATCAACACAGCGGACTTGGTGGGCGTAATGTATCGGGCAGCGGCACCGTCATGCCCGACGGATTGTGCGCCAAAAACCTCCCCGTTACACACGGGATGCCGACAGCCCGCACGAGTTGCCGTTGCCGACGAACCGCGTAGGAAAAAAGGAAAGCGTCCGAAACGCTGCGGGGAAGTGAAACGTTATGTAAATTTAACAAGTTATCCACGCGGCACTTCGATCATGAACTGCGTCGCAAATCGCGCAGTGAAGTGAGCTGTCCTACACATCGTCAGCGTTCGTCCATGGTTTCGGCTGAGATGACCTGCTAAAAGCCATTTGCCATGACTCTGAAAACTGCACAGGAGACTGACAAGCCAATCGGCAGCGCGGCTGAAGCGGCGCAGATGGCCATTGAGGCCGGGCTGGTTTATGTGTCCGATACCGAACCCGGCATTCGACGCTTGCGCGCCGGCCGCGGTTTTCGCTACCTGACACCCGAGAATCGCCGCCTGGCAGCCGAGAAAGTTCTCAAGCGCATTGCGCGCCTTGCGATTCCGCCGGCATATCGCGACGTCTGGATCACGATGAAACCGCGGGGCCATTTGCAGGCAACCGGCCGGGATGCACGCGGGCGCAAGCAATACCGCTATCACACAGAGTGGCGCGAACTGCGCGACAGCGCGAAGTTCGAAAGAATGGTTTCCTTTGGAGAACAACTGTCCAAACTGCGGCGCGTTCTCAAGCGGGACCTGGCGTTGCCGGGGCTGCCGCGTGAGAAGGTGCTGGCCGTCGTGGTCAGTTTGCTGGATGCCACTCGCATTCGCGTCGGCAATACGGAGTACGCGCGCGACAACAAGAGCTTTGGCCTCACGACGCTTCGCAACCGTCACGTCAGCTTCATACGCGACGGCCGTGCTGTCTTGAATTTCCGCGGCAAGGGCGGCGTGCAGCATGAAATCCTCATCGATGACAAACGCATAGCCAGAATCGTACGCCGCTGTCAGGAGATACCGGGTCAGCACTTGTTCCAATATATCAATGACGATGGACAGCGCTGTCCCATCGATTCGGGGCAGGTCAACGACTATCTGCGTGAGGCAATGGGGAATGATTTTACCGCCAAGGACTTTCGGACCTGGGGTGCGACTTTGCACGCAATCACTCTGCTCGCGCGCACGCCGTTGCCGGAGATCCCGAGCGAGCATGCCTTCAAGAGGAAAATTGTGGACGTGGTGAAGGAAGTGGCGGCTGAGCTGCGCAACACGCCTGCAGTCTGCCGTAAGTCGTACATCAACCCGGCCGTCTTCGACAGTTGGCGCTCGGGAAGCATTCACGAAGTAATCAATGGCAAGCTCAGTGCGGCTTCCGCCCGCAAGGCCGAAACCTTGGTACTCGCATTTCTGCGCCACGAAGGCCGAGGGGGAGGGGCACGGCGTCGTCCGGCTATCCTACATAAGCTTCCAAACCTGGATGACAGACCGGCGTGACGACAGAACGGTATATGTTGCTCATGCTCAATCACCTGTCCGCCCGGGGTAATCTGTTCTTGTTCGTCCGCAGACATCAGCATCTGGAATACTTTTTCAACGTGGGCGATTCCCGCTTTGCGGCCAATGAAGACGGTATTTCTTCTCACGGTTCCGCCCAATCCACCAATGTGATCGAGATCCATCCGCTGCCACAGGCGCAGCGCCGGCAGCAGTAGGCCGGCCTTGAAATCATGAGTGTCGCCGCGATTCTCAAGTATTCGGCAAACCTCTTCGTCGGTGCGGTCCTCATCAAATTGGTCGCAGGCGACCTGGTGTCGGAAGTCCGCCCGCCGTACCGCATCGCGGGCGCGGTGACTGCAATGGGTGTGGTTGCAGGATTGTTTCTCGCCAGGCATCGGCACAACCGCGCATAACTCCGTCCCTAGGACGATTCCTACGCGTACCTCGACCGGGAGTGTAGGAGAGCGGCTATAATCCCGCGTTCACGTGCCATCCATGTCGTGCAACGCAATCTATGAAGAGAGACGAAATCAAGGAAGCGCTTAGGAAACAGGCGCTCGATTATCACGAATTCCCGACTCCGGGGAAATTATCGATCACCGCAACCAAACAATTGCTGAATCAAAGCGATTTGGCCCTGGCGTATTCGCCCGGGGTTGCCGCCGCCTGTGAAGCCATTGTCGAAGACCCATTGAATGTCTTTCGTTTCACCGCCAGAGGCAATTTGGTGGGCGTCATCAGCAATGGCACCGCGGTGCTGGGCCTCGGCGCCATAGGCCCGTTGGCAGCCAAGCCCGTGATGGAAGGCAAGGCGGTATTGTTCAAGAAATTCGCGGGCATTGATGTGTTCGACATTGAAATCGAACAGCGGGATCCGCAGAAATTGATCGAGGTGATTGCCGCCCTGGAGCCTACCTTCGGCGCCATCAATCTGGAGGACATCAAGGCTCCGGAATGCTTCATCGTCGAGCGCGAACTGCGGCGGCGCATGAAAATTCCGGTGTTCCATGATGATCAGCATGGAACCGCGATTATTGTCGGCGCGGCGTGCCTCAACGGCCTGCAGGTGGTGGCAAAAAATATTGCAGAAGTGAAAATGGTCGTCAGCGGCGCCGGCGCGGCGGCACTCGCATGCGTGGATCTATTGCTGGACCTGGGCCTCACGCGCGAAAACGTCTGGCTGACTGATCTCGCGGGCGTTGTCTACGAGGGCCGGCGCGAGCTGATGGATCCGGAGAAGGCGCGCTTTGCGCAAGCTACCAACGCCCGCACGTTGATTGAAGTCATCGGCGGCGCGGATATTTTCCTGGGCTTGAGCGCCGGCGGCGTGCTGACCCAGGAAATGGTCAAAATGATGGCGGCCAGGCCCCTCATTTTGGCGCTGGCGAATCCGACCCCGGAAATCCTGCCGGAAGAGGCCAGGGCGGTGCGCGACGACGCGGTGATTGCCACAGGCCGCAGCGACTACCCCAACCAGGTCAACAACGTGCTGTGTTTTCCTTTTATCTTCCGCGGCGCGCTCGATGTGGGGGCGACGACCATTACACGGCAGATGGAAATCGCCACCGTGCATGCGATTGCGGAGCTCGCGCGCCAGGAGCAGAGCGATGTCGTCGCAGCCGCCTATGGCGGCATTGAGGATTTGGCCTTTGGCCCTGAATACCTGATCCCGAAGCCATTTGATCCCCGGTTGATCGTCAAGATCGCTCCGGCGGTCGCGAAGGCCGCCATGGAATCAGGCGTGGCGACCCGCCCCATCCCGGACATGGAAGCCTACGGACAGCGGCTGCTGCAATTTGTCTACCACAGCGGCACGCTGATGCAGCCGATCTTCGTGGCGGCGCGCAAGGTAGCGCCGCAACACAGCCGCATTGTGTACGCCGAGGGTGAGGATGAGCGGGTGCTTCGCGCCGTTCAGATCGTGGTGGACGAAAAGCTGGCGACGCCGGTATTGGTGGGGCGGCCGGCGGTCATTGAGCGCGGGCTGAAGCGCCATGGTCTGCGGCTGCGCATCGGCGAGAATCTGAGCGTGGTCAATCCCGAGCAGGATGAACGTTTTCGGGAGTATTGGCGGGCGTATCACGCGCTGACCGAGCGGGACGGCGTGACGGCGCAATACGCCCGATTGGAAATGCGCCGGCGCACGACCTTGATTGGCGCCATGCTGTTGAAGAAGGGCGAAGCCGACGGAATGATTTGCGGAACCATCAGCACCACCGCGAGGCACCTGCGTTACATCGATCAAGTGATCGGCCACCGCGCGGGAGCCACCGTGTACGGTACGATGACCGGATTGATACTTCCCGGTCGTCAGGTGTTCATCGTCGACACTCACGTCAATCTCGACCCGACAGCCGAACAACTTGCCGAATTGACGCAACTTGCGGCAGACCAGTTATCCGCATTCGGTCTGGTGCCGAAGGTCGCGTTGCTCTCGCATTCCAATTTCGGATCCAGCAACGCCCCTTCGGCGCTGAAGATGCGCGCCACCCTGGGCTTGCTGAGAACGCGCATGCCGGAGCTCGAGGTGGATGGAGAGATGCACGGGGACTGCGCACTCGATGCGGCCGCGCGTCACGCCATACTGGCGACGAGCACGCTGTTCGGCACCGCGAATTTATTGGTATGCCCCAACCTCGACAGCGCCAGCATTGCTTACAACTTGCTGAAGTCGGCTGCCGGCCATAACGTGGCTGTCGGTCCGATCCTACTGGGTTGCGCGGCGTCGGTTCATATCCTTACCCCCGCGGCGACCGTGCGTCGGCTGGTGAACATGACCGCCATCACCGTCGTGGAAGCCAACAAGGCCCTGAGCGTCAGCAGAAAGTACTGATGCAATTGTTCGGCGATGGGCTATTGGTTGCGCGGAAAATCGCTGGGCGGCGGTGTGCTCTCTCCGAGTTCCTTCTGGCGCCTCAGCTCATCCTTGCAGATGCGCGTCATCTGCGATTTTGACATCGTCACGTCGGCTGTCTTCTGCTTTTCGATGCATTCCTGCATCGATTGATGCTTGTTCGGAGTGGCGCGGCTCACGGAATCATCCGCGAAAGCGTGCGTTGCAAGCAATGCGGCCGCCGTAAGTAAAGCCAGGGTAAAAGGTAACCGCATGATCGGACTCTCCGCGCTGTGGTGTTGCAGTCTGGCAGTTATAGTTGGGCACGCAACTCCGGCGCGCGCCATCGTCTGTCGGCTTATGCCTACCAGCCGGCGTCTGCCGACCGGGCCGCGGTTGCAGCATCGCGCTTGAGCTGCGATTGAACCGCTCACGATTCATGCAGTCTATAATCCGGCCGTTCCGCCTCAGAATTGACCTCGGATTTCAATGGCCCAGATCGCCAACGCGGGGTTTCAGTCATGCAACGCAGCAAATCATTCTCGGCCTCCATAGCCGCCGCGCTCGCCGGCATCTTCCTGGCAACCGCCGCCTCGGCAGCGGCCCCCGCGGAAGCAAGCGGGCAAGCCGTGACCGGCGCGTGGCAGCACCACCATGTCAATTTCAGCTACTACGGCATCACCGCGCTGTATAGCTGCGACGGATTGGAAAACAACATCCGCTCCCTGCTGCTGCATCTCGGTGCGCGCAAGGATGCAAAAGTAAGCGCAAGGGGTTGCCCGAACGGGCCGAGCATTCCGGGCAACTACGCCATCATCGACGTTGATTTCTATACGCTCTCGCCGAGCTCCGATGCGACCGCTACCGTACAAGCGCAGTGGATGCCCGTGCTGGTGAGCCCGACGCACCCGTATTTCATGAGCCACGGTGATTGTGAACTCATCGACGAGATGAAGGATCTCATTTCCAAGAATTTCAGCCTGCGCGAGGTCAACTATCGCACCGACTGCCTTCCCCACGAGGTCAACATCGATGACTTTACGATCAAGGCGCAGGCTCTAAAGGAGCTGCCGGCGTCCTTGCCTGCGGCCGCGAAGCGCTACTGATAGGCGCGATTCTTCCAGTTCGCGCCTTTTCCCCGCCAATAATTTACCGCGGAGGCCGCAGTCGCCGCCATGTAGAACAGCGCGATCAAGGGCAACGCAAGCGCCCATGCCTTGCTGCGCCGGTAACGCACCAAGGTGGGTATATAGCTGAATGCGGCGAGAGAACATGCCGCCAATCCACAGGCGCGCTGCCAACCGTTGCCGAAGGCGAGCTCAAACGGCGGCACGAGCCAGACCACGGTCAAGCCGGCAATGGTGAGTCCCAAAAGCCACGCCGAATGACGCAGCTGAGTGAACGCCGTCCGCGAAATCATGCGCCACAGGTCGACGAAAGCCGGATAGCGCCGTACGGATGTCGCGAGGCCCGAATGGCCGAGAAAAATAGCACCACCTCTTTTGACTGCCCTTGCGAATGCGACATCATCGATGAGCGAGTCCTTGATCGCCTCCACCCCTCCGATCCGTTCGAGCGCTTCGCGGCGGATCAGCACGGTACCGCCGGCGGCAGCGGCCACCGTCGATCGTGGGTCATTCACCCGGGCAAATGGATAGAGCATCTGGAAAAAATAGACGAATGCCGGCACCAGCGCTCGCTCCGCGAAACTGGTGCAATTCAGACGCACCATTTCGCTGACGAGGTCGAGACGAGCCTCGGACAACCGCGCCACCAAGGATGATAGATGCCCTCGCTCGTGCACGATATCGGCGTCCGTAAACAACAACACGGGTGCGCGGCTCGCGGCGACCCCCTCATGGAGCGCCCATAGCTTTCCTGACCAACCGGACGGCTTGGTGAGCAAACGGATTACCTGCAGGCTGGGCGCCGCACCTGCCAATGCGGCGGTATCGTCCGTTGAGTTGTCGTCGACCAAAATCACGCCGAAGTGACCCGCATAGTCTTGGGCAAGTAACGAGGCTATGACTGCGCCGATGCTCTCGCCCTCATCGCGAGCGGGAACGATGATGTCGATGTCCGGAAATTCCGCGGGGGTGGCGGGCAACAATTGCGGGCGGGACCGCCAGAATTCGCCGTGACCGAAGAACAGGTAGACCCAGACAGCCAGTGACAGGAGCGCAATCACGCAGGTCTAGATCGGGTTTTCCAACGATTTTGCCAGGGGGGTGAACGGCTTCGGCCCGGTTGCGGTCATGTACCAACAGTCCTCCAGTCGAATGCCGAACTCACCCGGGATATAGATTCCGGGCTCATCCGAAAAGCACATTCCCGCCTGTAGCGGCGTTGCATCGCCGTGCACCAGGTACGCAGGTTCGTGCACGTCCAAACCGATGCCGTGGCCCGTGCGGTGCGAAAGCCCGGGCAGCCGATAACCGGGACCCCAGCCTTGAGTTTCATAGTACTTGCGAACGGCATCATCGATGCTGCCTACGGGCGCATCGATCTTCGCCGTTTCCAAGGCGATTTCCTGGCCCCGCTTCACGGTATTCCACACCTTGCGTTGTCGGGGACTTGCCGCGCCGAACACCCAGGTGCGCGAGATGTCGGATTGGTAGCCGTGCACCGCGCAACCGCAGTCCATGAGAATCACCGATCCTTCGCGGACCGTTTGCGGCTTGACCGAGCCATGAGGAAAGGCCGACGCCTCATTCAGCAGAACCATGGAAAATTCGGGCGCACCGCCGAGAGCAAGTGTCGTACGGTCCATCAGAGACGAGATATCCGCTGCGCTCATGCCGCGAGCAATCTGCGCGTGGACGCGGCGCAGCGCCTCGATGGTCACATCGTTGGCCACTTGCAGCAGCGCCAATTCCGCGGGAGATTTGACGAGCCTGCAGGCTCGTACCAGAGGATCGGCAGGGATGATGTCGTACACGTCCGATGCTTGACGGATCCCGGACACAATGAAGAAACGAATCGTCGATTCGGCGGCCAGCAGCCCGGAATCGATGCCCCGGTCTTTCAGGCCTTGAACAACCTTGGCGAATGGGTTTTCGTGTTCATCCCATGGCCGCACCTCGCCGCCGATCTGCAGCGTCTCGCGCACCGATGGCTCCTCGAAGGCCGGCGTGACGACGAGGACCTCGCCGCTCGCCGGGATGATCGCAAGCGTCGTTCGCTCGGAGCGATGCCAGCGGATTCCCGTGAAGTAATCCAGACTGGAACCCGGCTCCACCAGCAGGGCGGCGATCTTCCGTTGCGCCATCAGTGTCTGCACTCTGGCGATACGCTCACGCCGCTCCTCGACAGAAATCGGTTTGGCCCCGCCGGTCATGGACTTGGGCGGGTGCGGCGAGCTTCCCGCGTAGGTCGTGCTTGCGGCCAATGAGGCGGCGGCGGCGCTTTGTAGAAAGGCTCGTCGAGATAGCATGGTCATCCCTTATGGTGCGTTGGTCGGCATATGGTACTGCAATTCACCACAGCGGCATTGCGCGAAATTCCCACAGTGCAAGCCTTCTCGATCCTACAGCCATCAAAACGGCGCTGAGTAACATCGTGCGCTCAAGATACGTGTCGGCCGTTCGCCGGCGATATGCATAGGAGGTAGGTCATGGGCATCAACAAAGATCAAGTTGAGGGTCGGGCTAAAGAAGTCGCGGGCAAGGTTCAGGAAGCCGCAGGCAAAGCAATGGGCAGCACCACGCAGCAAGTGAAAGGCGCGGTCAATAAAACGGTTGGCGCAGCGCAAGCCAAGTACGGTGACGTCAAGAACGATATGAACAAGGATTCCAAGCAGGATCGCTAAGGCAAATGGCCATGTGCCGTACACACGCGCATGGCCTTTTCCTCAAACTTTACCGCTGATCATCTGCGCCAGCCCGCGCCATGATCGCCGTGTGGGATATGACCGTCACGGGGTCACTTTCGCCGCCGACAGATAAACCGACGGTAAACGGTCACCATAAGCTCGAGAAAATGCATGGCCAACAGGCCAGATAAACCCTTGCAGGAGGAACGATGAAGAAACACATCATTTTATGCGGCTTGGTCGCGCTCGGCGTGGCGTGCGCACCTTTGGCGATGGCCGACGAGAGCAGCGCCACGGAATCGCATCACGTTATCAAAGATTCGGCGATCACGACCAAGGTGAAGGCGAAGCTGGCGGCAAAGCATCTGTCGACTCTGACCCGAATCCAGGTCGATACCGATGAGAATGGCGTGGTTTGGCTGAGCGGCCGGGCCCCGACTCAGGATGCCAGCGATTTGGCCGCGATGATTGCCAAGAATACGGAAGGCGTCAATTCCGTTCACAACGACATCGTAGTCGAGCCGTAACGGTACGCGAGATTGACGAATGTGGATATGCGGGCGCTTCGGCAATCGAAGCGCCCGCTTGCATGCACCCCGTGTTCACTGGGCGGGGATCTCCCTGACCAAGCGGTCTGCCAAGAGCGCGATGCAGTCGCTGAGCGCGGACGCGACGTCCGTATAATTTTGGGGCCGCTGCGAACTTGACAATAGGTCGCGGCCGATCGACACCTTGCCGGTTCGCGCATCGGTCACGCGCCAGTGAGTCTCGATGCTGACTTGATCGCCGAGACGCGCCGCCACTTGATCGATCTCGAGCACGATTCTGGTCAGCGGGATGCCCGCCTGGTCCGCGCTCCTCGGCAGTACCACGACCTCGCCGCGGCGCCGTTCAATATCCTGGCTCAAGGTCGCCGTCACCAGGTCGGCGAGCGGCGCGGCCCAACGTTCATGATCCAACACCGTCACGCCGCTCTCCGTCGCCAGAACCATTTCCCCGCGATCGACCAGTGAGGGCACGGTAACGCTCAAGACGACCTGCCGATCGAACTGCGATCGCGATTCCCTCGCACCCGCAGGCCGGGCGTCCAGCACGTAGAAATGATCGCGTTGCCGGGTGGCACAGCCGCCGGCCAGGAGCAGAACACAGACGAGGAGCGGCAGCGATTTCATTGGGCACCTGCTGGTTTGCCGCGTAACAGGGATTCAGGATGGCGCTCGAGATAGTCGACCAGAGCGCTGATCGACTTGGCGGCTCGGGAAACTTGCAACAATGTCGAACCGAGGTCGTTCTCGAGCGGAGCGTCTTGACCCAGCAGTTCCTTGGCATTCTTGAGCGCCGCCTGCGCTTCGGCCAAAGTGGATTGGACCTGGGGCGCAAGGTTGCCGTCGACGTTTTGCAGCAGATGATCCGCACTCTTCAATGTGTGATCCAGCGAAGCCATGGCATTCATGAGGCGTGCTGAAAGCTGATCGAAGGGTACTTTGCTGAGCTTTTTTGCGATGACTCCGACCGAATCCTGGATATCCTCGAGACCGCCCGAGATGGTCGGAAATATGGCAGGCTGCTCCATCCAGCCAACCCGGTCCTTCGGCGCATCCCGGTACATATCGAGGGCCACAAACTTCTGGCCCGTCAACAAGTTGCCGGTCTTCAGTTCGGCACGCAGACCGTGGGCGACCAGACTGTCGATCAATATGCGGCTGCTCGCCTCGCCGGGTTCCATCGGTGCGGCGCCGCCGGCCTGCTGCATGCGCCCGCGCAGCCTCTGCGGATACAGATCCACCACGACCGGAAAGGCGAGCGTGCCCGCGCGCGGGTTGTACTGGACATCGACGCTTTTTACCTCGCCCACGGTGATTCCGTGCAGGTCTACGGGCGCCCCCGCCGACAGACCTCGCAACGTGCCGCCGAAGTACATGACGAATGCGCGAATTTCGGTTTCGGCGGGCCGCATCGCGCGGTCCTGATCCTCATAGAGCTTGAATGCGGTATCAACCGCGACCGGCGCGGGCGTCGCGTTCGGCAGCGAGCCAAATGCCACGCCGCCTTCCAGAATGGACGCGATGGACTCGGTGTGCAGCTTCACGCCGTCCGCGTTGACCGACATGTCTATGCCGCTCGCTTGCCAAAACCGTGTGGCGCCGGTGACGTAGGCGTCGAACGGCGGGTTGATGAACACTTTGATGGTTACTCCCGTGCCGCCCGGATCCAGCACATAGCCCACCACCTGGCCTGCCGTGATATGCCGGTAGAAAACCGCGGAGCCCACGTCCAAGGATCCCAGGTCATCTGCATGCAAAATGAATTCCCGCCCCGGCAGATCTGCGGTCACGATGGGAGGTATCTCGAGTCCGACGAAGTGATCGCGGCTCACCGCTGAATGACCCACATCCACGCTGATGTAAGCACCCGACACCAACGTGGCCAGGCCGGACACGCCGGCTCCCGACACCCGCGGCCGCACCACCCAAAAACGCGTATCGTCGACCAGATACGAGCTGGCGTTGCGGTGAATTTCGGCGGTTACGACGACTTCTTTGCGATCATCGCCCACACGAATGGCCGCGACCTCGCCGATCTCCACATCTTTGTAACGAATCTTGGTCTTGTTCGCCTCCAACCCTTCTGCATTGGCGAAGCGAATTTCAATCGACGTGCCCTGCGCCAACTTTTCACGGATGACCACGAAGGCGCCGGCCAGAACCACGACTGCGGGAAGAATCCATACCAGTTGCAGGCGGCCCCACAGAGTGCGCGCGGGCACCGCCGCAGGGAGGTCATCGAGACTTGAATGCGGCGCTTCGCTCACGGCGGCGTTTCCCACAGCAACCGCTCGTCGAACGTGCGTGCTGCGAACTGGGTCAGGACGACGACGGCGGCAAAGGCCAGCGCACCCCAGCCGACGGCGACGAATGCCAGTGATCTGATCTGAACCAGGGCGACCAGCAGCGAAATGGCATAGACATCGAGCATCGACCAGCGTCCTATGAATTCGACCATTCGAAACAGCTCGCTGCGTTGTGTTCGGTATCGCGGCGAGCGGCGCCAGGCGGAAAAGAGTACCACGCTGAGCGAAACGATCTTCAACAGCGGCACGACGATGCTGGCAATGAACACCAACACCGCAATGGGCCAGGACCCGGATTGCAGCAATACGAGCACGCCGCTCATGATCGTATCCCTCTCCTCATCGAAGATCGTGCGTGTGTACATCACCGGAAGCAGGTTGGCAGGCACATACAAAATAGCCGCGCACAGAAGCAGCGCGGCGGTCAGCGCCAGACTGTGGCGCTTACGTTGGAAAAGATGTGCACGGCATCGCGGACATCGAGGATGAGGCACTTGCAGCGCGCGCACCGTTGCGTGACATTGGAGGCACACGAGCAATCCTAAGCTGCGGCCGGTCGCGGGCAGGTTCATGCGCGGCTCCCCTCGACCCAGCGCCAAAACTGCCCCGGCGAGGTGCGGCTGGTCAGCGCGGCAAGCGTCAGCATGAGCAATGCGCAAGACCACAGCGCCACACCGGGGACCACCCGAGCGTAGGCAGCCACTCTGACCAGCGCCACCAACGCCCCCAGCATGAATACCTCGATGAACGTCCACGGCCGGACCAGCGCGAGCAAACGAAACACCGTGTTCTGGCCCGGAGCCTGCTGCTTGCGCCGCAACGGAATCAAAAGGTACAACAAGCCCGCGATCTGCAGGAACGGACCCACAACGGTGGTGATGAACACCAGTGCGGCAAGGCCGGCATGGTCCTGACGATAAAGGCCCAGGGCAGCGCCGATCAAGGTGGTACTCCTGGTCGAGCCATTTGTATGAATCGCAACCAGGGGGTAGGCATTGCTCAGCAGAAACAGCACCAGCGCGGAAACGCTCAAGGCGATCGCCGTGTCGATGCTGCCATTTTCGGGGCGTTGCAGGGACGCGAGGCAGCGCGCACATCGGGTGCGCTCAGACGCAGGCTCCATACCGGCACGGTGTGCCAAGTCACACGACGGACAAACGATCACCGGCATTTAGTGCTCTCGAAGGGACTCCTGAGCATCTTGCCTTACGGCCGCCAAGGCGTCGCGTAATTCATCAATCCGGTACGGCTTGGGAATAATTTTGATTTCTTGGGCTCCCGCGTTGCGTCGGGCTCCCTCGGCGTAGCCGCTGGTGAGCAGCACCGGCAGATTCGGACGCCGGCGCCGAATCTCCTGCGCCAATTCGACTCCGTCCATGCGGCCCGGCATCATGATATCGGAGAACACGATGTCGACCGAGCGGCGGTCGGCAAGAGCTCCGAGAGCTGCCTCGGCGCTGGCGACTCGGGTCGTGTCATAGCCGAGCTGGTGGATCATTTCCACGGTCAATGCCGCGACTTCGTCATCGTCCTCCACCACCAGCACTTGTCCTGCGCTGATCGGCTGATCGCTGGCCTGCGACATCAGGTGTGGACTGAAGGCCGGCACTTTCAGTGTTCGCGGCAGAAACAGCGATACGACTGTTCCGTGTCCCGGCGTACTGGCAATACGCACGACGCCGCCGGACGCTTTGGCGAAGCCGTGGGCTTGGGCGAGTCCGAGTCCCGAACCAGATCCCACCTCCTTGGTGGTGAAAAAAGGTTCGAAGGCATGAACTAGAACATCGGGGGTCATGCCGACGCCTGAATCGGCGATGTCCAGCCGCACAAAATCACCGCTGAGGTCGTGATCAGCGAGCGCGGAACAGTTGCGGGCGCTCACTTCTATCCTTCCGCCGTTTGGCATGGCATCGCGCGCATTCAGCGCCAGATTCAGAATGACGAGTTCAAGTTCTCCCGGATCGACCTCGACGGCCCACAGCCCCTCGGCAAAGGCCGTTTGAATTTGTAGATCGCTTCGAAGGCCGCGATTCAGCAACTCGCCCATCTCGCGGATCAAGCGCTCAAGGTCCACCGCCACGGGCTTGAGCGCCTGCCGGCGGGAGAATGCCAGCAGCTGCCGGCACAGGCGTGCGCCGCGGTCAACGGCCTGTTTCATCGAGGTGAAAATCCGCTCGCGGCGCTGTGGATCGGATTGACGGGCAACGACTTGCAAACCGCTCGATATCACCTGCAGCAAATTATTGAAATCGTGCGCGACTCCTCCGGTGAGCTGACCGAGCGCCTCGATCTTCTGCGCCAGACGCAGACGCTCTTCCACCGCGCGGCGATGAGTCACGTCGGCGATGACACCGACCACGCGCATCGCGGCGCCATCGACGTAGAACGTCCGGCCGCTGAGATGGACCCAGCGGATTTCGCCGCCGGCGCTGCGGCGCACGCGCACTTCCACATCGATTGATCCGTCAATCTTCGCCGCGGAGAATGCCTGGCGAACCCGCGATTGGTCTTCGTCCATGATGTGTTCGAAGGTCATCTCCAAGTCCCAGAACGGCTGTATTTCGCTGTAGCCGAACATCTGGTCGTGCCGCAATGTGCGATGAATCGCCCCGGTCGAGAGGTACAACTCCCAGCTGCCCATGCCGGCGGCGTCCAGGGCGACCTGCAGCAGTTCCGACGTGTTGAGGGCCCCGGACGTCATGGCGCGGCCACAGGCGGCCTTGATGGAATCGGGATGGTTAACTGCCTGCGTTGCATGGGGAGCTGTGCATGACCGTGGTATCTATCCGGCCGGCGCCCCATTCAGATGGCGAAGATTGTCGATAATCTTGGATAGAATCTCTGCATGTTCTTCTTCAACGGCCAGGGCCACCTTGACCAGGCGTAGCGTGGCCTTGTCATACTTGTCGCCGTGCTCCGCAATCTTGCGGTAGGCATCAATGGCAAAACGTTCGGCAATGAGATTTTGAGAAAGAGCGCGGCCAAATACCGACTCTTCCGCCGGCTGCTCCGAGGCATCAGCCTGCAGCGCGGCCGCATCTGCGTCCACCGGCCTGTCTACTTCCGATCGATCGAGGTCGAATCCCATATCGATATCTCCAAGGTCGCCACCGCTACATTAAAGCCGAAGGAGCCAGCGACATCACAGCAGAACCTGGCGCATCCATTCGTAGGCATTGACGGACAAAGGTAGGGGTTTCCCGGACACTCAGGCGTGCGCCCGCTGCTGCGATTTTGGGGGCGGGGCAATTATTGTTGCTTGGGAAGATTCTTGCCTTGCTCGGCTTGGCCGACCAGCGAGGCGCAATTCGCGTCCTTGCCGAGACCGCCGTCGACAAAGGCGAGCATCGCGGCCACCGGGGTCAGCAACGCACCTAAGGCGACGGCACCCCCTGTTTGGGCAGCCAATTTTCCAGGCTGCACGCCGATTTTCGGTTGCAAGAGAGTTCCCCGCAGCGTTATGGGGGTCCGCAGCCTCAGCATTCGAGCCTCCTTGGGCTGGCCGCGCAGCGACAGGTCAAGCGCTTCGGTGCTCAGATTGATGCCGCCTTGACCTGTGACCAACACGTGGGTGGTGTCAATGACCAATGTGGTCACTTTCAATTCACCGCCGGCCGCTTTGAGACTCGCAACCCCGCAGCGCACTTCGGTGTTGCGGTCATTTTTTGTCAGAATGAGTCCCAGTCCGCGCGCCAAGTCGATACCCGTCAGCTCGGCAAATGCTTCGCGCATTTCGCCTTTCGCAATCACCAAGGTGATATCGCCGTCGGCGTTTTCCGCCGTCTTGTGCACGGAGGTTCCCGAGCCCTGCATCTTGATTCGTCCCAGGAGCTGCCCCTCGAACGGCGCTCCCTTGCCCGACTTGGGTTTGAATTGCGCCAGATCCACGTTGCGCAACGTCATATCGACATATGTCCTCGGTGTTGCGGCTTGCGCATCGACGATGACCGTGCCGGAGAATTCACCCTGCGGCAGCTGAAAAGCGAGGGGATTGAGCGTGATCTTGCCATTGTCGAGATTCAGGTAGAAATGCACTTTCTTCATCGGCATCTTCGAGGCGGTCACGGATCCCGCGTCGAATTGCACATCGGCGTCCATGCCGCGCACGCGCTGCACTTGCAGATCGGCATCCGGCAGCAGCATGGCAGGCGGCGCAGCGGGAGCCGGTGTCGTCGGCTGGGCCAGCGTGTTGGCTTTGCGATCGGGCGTCGCCTGGTTTCCGAGAGGCGCCGCCAGATCTGCGAAATTCAGTTGCTTGGAGGTGAGTATGGCGGTCAGCTTTGGCCGCTCACGCCCCGTATCGATACCGAGTTTGCCCGTCAGGTCGCTGCCGCCCAACCTGCCCTGAAAATCGTCCACGCGGAATATCAGGTTGTCGCGCACCAAGGTACCCGACACATCGTAGGGAGGCGTATTCGGCAAGGCCAGACCCGTCAAATAATAGACATCGGCCAAGTCGCTGCCTGAGAGGTGAAACGTCGCTTGCAGCGCCGCAAAGTCGAAGGGACGCGAAATCGTGACGTGGGTATTGAGTTTGATGTCGGCTGCCGCGACCGCTGCGTCGAACCCATACGGTTGGGCGGGCTGAACACCGATGAGAGGTTCGCCGTTCAGATTCAGCTCGAACGGCTTGCCGTTCAGGGTTCCGGAACCGTGCAGCTTCAGCGCGTGATTGTCGGAAGCATTGGGGTTTTCCTTCACCGATATTCGACCGTCAAAGGTTAGCTTGCGAATACGGTCGCGGGCGGTGAGAGTCCCGCTCTTGAGACTCAGATCTTGTATGACGGGAAGGCGCAGCGGTGCCGATCGGTTTTGGTTGGTCTTGGCCGCGCCGGGGAGCGAAAAATCCCAGTTGGCGCGCCCGGACGCATCGCGTTCGAAATCGATGGCTGGAGAATCGATCGCCACGCGGGGGAAAATCAGCTGTGAGCGCAACAGTGACTTGAGACTCAACGTCGCTTCGAATCGCTTGATCTCGACCATGTTTTTCGGCTGCGCCCAGGGCGCGTTGCTCAAGGCAAAGCCCTGCACCTTGAGCTGCGGGTTGAGTGAAAACAAGTGCAGGTTGACCTCGCCGTCGATGCTCGCGGTCCGACCCGTGGCTTGAGATATCTCGCGGACAATCAGCCAGCGCCAAAAACTCGACGGCGCAAGTGCGATGCCGAGAATCATGAGAAGCATGAGAACCACGAGCGAGCCGAGCGCGGCGGCTGTCCGCTTGAACACAATCGGCCCGCGCCCTCGAGGCGATTTTTGCACCACAGGCTCGGCAGCTTGGGGTCGCTCAATTGTTTCGGTGGTCACGTTGCGGCTCGCCTGCTCACGATTGCCCGGTTGCGTTGGAAAATTCAGCGTACAGGCAGATTGCGCCGCAGACTGTCACCCGGACGCCGTGATCCGGCGTCAGACAATCGCGAAGGCTGGCTTAAGCGCGGCCGGCGGGGTGAGAGCAGGCCTCAGGGGCGTGGTTTGGCGCCGCTTTCCATGAGCAGACGAGTGAATAAATACAGCCTGGGCGTAATGCTCTCCAGGTCGATCCATTCATGATCGGTGTGGAAATCGCCGCCGACGAAACCGAGGCCGTCGAGTGCCGGAGTTCCTTCCGACATGGCGAGCGCTGATTCGGACGCTCCGCCGTTGCCCGATAACTCGATGGTTTTGCCGATTTCCGCATAGATGGCCCGCGCACGCGCCGCGAGCGCATCGACCTGCGCGTTTTCGGTCAGCGGCGGAAAGGCAGGATCGTGGGAAATGCTCACGGTGGTGTCCGGAACTTCGGTGGTGTGCGTGCCGGCCTCAACCTTCGCGAGTACCGCGTCGAACTCCTCCGGCTTGCGGTAGCGGACGTTCAAGGTGGCTTCGGCAAGGTCCGGGATGATGTTTGCCCGCTCGCCCGAGCGCAGTACGGTGAGGTTGACAGTCACACCCTTGCCGGAGAGTGGAAATGCGCCTTGGAGGGCGTGGAGTTGGTGCATCAGCTCTACGGCGGCATTTCGTCCATCCTGCGGCGCCATTCCGGCGTGCGCGGCGCGGCCTTTGACTTGAATCCGAATGCTCGCGGAGCCTTTGCGCCAAACGGTGAGCGCATCCGGCGGATCGCCGGGCTCCATGTTGAACTCCACATCGTGCTCGCGGGCCAGGCGCCTGATCAGTTTGGTCGACCCCGGCGAGCCGCGCTCTTCACTGTCGTCCAGCAACAAGGTGATGGTCGCGAAGTTCTTGAAGCCCAGGTCATGCAGAATCTTCAGCGCGGTAAAAGCATTGACCACGCCTGCTTTCTCATCGCCCACGCCCGGACCATGCGCGCGATCCTTGTCGATGCTGAAAGGCCTGGCGGCCGCGGTGCCGGGGCCGAAAACCGTGTCGACGTGCGCAATGATCAGGATCCGTCCCTTCCCCGTTCCATGGAAAACAGCGACCAGATTGTCGGGGAGCCCGGGGGCTTCGGCCGGTTCCGTCCTAACGGCGGCGCCCAGCTGGGTCAATCGGGCCGCGAGCACGGCTTCAACTTTGGCGCCGCCTTCGACGTCCCCGGTTCCCGAATCGATATTGACAATCTCTTTGAGCAGGTCGAGGGCCACGCTGCTGTTCGCTTCCACTGCTTGATAGACCTTTTCATTGCGGGATGCGGCCTGTGCAACGCCAATCAGCGCGAGACACAAGAACGCCGTAGCTGCGCGCACCGCAAGTATCCCCGCAAAGATTCTCCCCGGCATTTTCCTGCTCCTGAAGGCAACGCTTTAGGGAGACGTTAGCATGCGGCGAGGCGCCAGGCCCGCAATTTTGGCTACGCGCGGTGTATTCCTGTTTACAATCGAGCTTTATGCGGGAGCGAGCAGTGGGGATGCCAGGGTCGATCGGACGCCGCCAATTGTTGGCCGGAGCAGGGGCTGCGGTATTGCTGGGGGGACTCGAGGGCTGCGTCAGCGCCTTGGGAGCCAAACGTCCGCCAAGTGCCGCGATTTTACGGCTCACACCCGTTCGGGCGAGCACCGACCGCATTACCCGCATCACCGTTTGCACGCGTCCATTTCGGGCGCAGGGTCCGCGCCTCGATACCGAAAAGGTCGGCTCCAAGCTCGTCGTTCACAATTACGGTCACGGCGGCAGCGGCTGGTCGCTGTCTTGGGGATCGAGCAGCATCGCAGTTCGCAAGGCGATGGCGACGGGGGAAAGAGAGATCGCCGTCATCGGTTGCGGTGCTTTGGGGTTGACGTCCGCGCTGCTGCTGCAGCGGGCCGGTGCCCGGGTCACCATCTATGCAAAGGAGCTGCCGCCGAATGTCCGCTCCTCGCTCGCCTCGGGACTGTGGACCCCGGATTCCAGAATTTGCCTGCAGGAGAATGCAACTCCTGCATTCAAGCAGCAGTGGGCGGAAATGGCCCGCACGTCTTTTCAAACCTATCAAAACTTCCTCGGCCTGCCGGGCACGCCGGTCGAGTTCATCGACAACTACTTCGTGTCGGATGAGGCCGAACCCAGCCGCCGGCGCAGTGCGCCGGACGACCGCCCGCCATTCGCCGAACTGCAACGGGAACTGATCGGCGATCTTCTGACGCAGAGAGTGGACTTCGCGCCCGGCAGCCATTCCCTCGGTGCGCGATACCTGCGGCGAACTTCGCTCATGATGTTCAATCTGACGGCGTACACACGGGTGTTGATGGGCGACTTTGGCGCTAATGGCGGGAAGGTCGAAATCGCGGAATTTCACACGCCGGACGATTTCGCCAGACTGCGGGAAAAAACCCTCATCAACGCGACGGGTTATGGCGCACGCGCATTGTTCGGCGATCAAACCGTTACGCCGGTCCGCGGACAGTTGGCGCGGGTGATTCCGCAGCCGGACATCGATTATGGGCTTTTCTACAAGGGCGTGTCTTTTGTGCCGCGGCGCGACGGCTTGGTGTTTCAAGACGTCGGCGACAGCGACTACTACGGATTCAACGATGATACGGCGGTGGCGGATCGCGCCGAAGCGGACCGGGCGGTCAACACCATTGCCGGATTGTTCAACGGCCCCGGCTCCGCTTGAGTCTAGGCGATACTCACCTCGTTTAAACCTTCGGGGTTCGGCCTCCCTCTAAGCAGGGAATGATTCACACTCTGCACAGAGTTTTCGCCATGGATTCAAGCACCGAGCCGACGGATACGATTGCCGCGGCGGCTGCCGGCGATGTGGCCGCGTTTGAGCATCTGTATCGGCAATTCTCGCCGCGGGTTTATGGTCTGTGCTTGCGCCTCACGGGACAACGGGAGGCGGCGGAGGATTGCACGCAGGAGTCCTTTGTTGCGGCGTGGCGCGCGCTGTCGCGCTTTGAGCGCCGCAGCCGGTTCTCGACATGGCTTCACCGCATCGCCGTGCATTGCGTGCTGTCGCGGCGCAAGGGCTTAAGATTCGAGTACGAGGTCGCAGAGCCCGCATTCGGGATGCCCGACAGGGCGGACCCGGGCAGCGGTGCGCCACCGCTCGATGTCGAGCGTGCCATCGCGGCATTGCCGGAAGGTGCCCGGCATGTGCTGGTGCTCGTCGGTATCTATGGATATAGCCACGCCGAGGCGGCCGGCGTATTGGGGATCGCGGAAGGCACCTGCAAGGCGCAGTTGCACCGTGCCCGCCAACTGCTGGCGTCAACGCTTGGATTGGAGCAACAATGAGTGATCGTCAACCGGATTCGCTTGATCGGCTGATTGCGAATCTGCCTAAAGAGATCGTGCCTCCCGGGAATTTGTGGCCGCGCGTCGCCGCGCGTCTTTCCAGCAGGCCGCGACACGCCCCGCCGATGGCCTTGGCGGCCGCCATTGCCATGGCGGCCGCCGGTCTCGCCAGCCTGTTCACCTGGGCAGTGCTGCAGGGCCCATCGGTGCCGCGTGTCATTCAGACGGTGGCCGCAACAACCTCGTTCGACGAGCCGAGAGATCCAAAATACGTGCTTGCGCGCGACACGGTGGAGAAGACCTTCCGTGACCGGCTCGCACTGCTCGAGCCGGCCACCCGCGCAAAAATCGAATCCAGTTTGGCGGTCATCCAGAAGGCGCACGAAGACATCCGCAAGGCGCTGGCGGCAGACCCACAAAGCGAGGTGCTCGAACAACTTTGGCAGAGCACCTGGCATGACGAATTTGACCTGTACGACCGCGTCGTTCAAGCCACCCAACCGACCATGACAAGGATTTGACATGTCACACGCTCAACTCACGTCTCGCCTGAACAAGCCCGTCCTGGTCTGTGTGCTGACAGCCCTGGCAATTCCATGGCTCGCGCATGCCGCGACGTCGGTCGATGAACACCGGCCAGCCAGTCCCCAAGGCGCGGTGGAGATCGACAATGTGGCGGGCATGATCGATGTTCAGGGTTGGGATAAATCCGAAGTCGCCGTGACCGGAACCATCGGCAAGGATGTCGAGCGCGTCGAAGTAACGGGGGAGGGTAACCGCACTTCAATACGCGTCATATTGCCCCAGGGACATCACTGGGGTATGCGCGACGGCGAAGCGCATCTGCTCATTCACGTACCGACCAACAGTTCAATCGCCGCCTCTGTGGTGAGTTCCGATCTGAAAGTTTCCGCCGTGCACGGCGGCTTGGAGCTGCGAACCGTGAGCGGCAATATCAACGGAGAGGGTGGCGGCGACGTACGCGCGAATGCGGTGAGCGGCGATATCCACCTTACGGCAAATGCTGCGAAGATGATCGAGGTCAAATCCATCAGCGGCAATATTGTATTGACCGGCGGAAATGCAGAGGTCGAAGCGAGCACGGTGAGCGGCGATGCGCATTTGACTCTCGGCACGGTATCTCGCGCGCGGTTCAAGACGGTATCCGGCGATCTTACCGCGACTCTCGCGGCCGCCGCGGATGCGCAAATCGAGGGCGAGTCCGTGAGCGGCGATGTCAAGCTGGATTTCGCGAGCGCTCCCGCGGCCGACTTCGATATCCGAACCATCAGCGGCGAGATCGACAATTGCTTCGGACCGAAACCGACCGAATCGCGCCACGGACCCGGCGCGCGCCTGACATTCAAGACCGGGGACAGCAGCGCTCGCGTGCGCGTCTCCAGCCACAGCGGCGATGTGCGGCTGTGCGCTAAGAAATAGACCGCCGGCGCGTCGGCGGGCGCCTACGGGCCGGCCGTCAGAGGCCTACGTGGGCTGCTGGCGCACGCTGGCAGTTCGCAAATGCGGTGTTGCATAGGCTACAGCACTACCCCCCGGACGCCGGCAACGCCACAGGAATGCCAATGAACACCGCAGCAGTCTTATCTCAACCCATACCACTGCCGCCGCTTCCCTTCGATCAAGGCGCACTGGCTCCGGTCATATCCGCGAATACTTTGAATTTCCACTACGGTAAGCATCACAAGACCTATGTCGACACGTTGAACAGATTGATCGTCGGGACCGAGTTCGCGGACATGCCCTTGGAGAGCATTGTCAAAGCAACCGCGCGCCAGTCGGACCACACGGCCATATTCAACAACGCAGCGCAGGCGTGGAATCATGCGTTCTACTGGAAGAGTCTCCGGCCAAGGGGCGGCGGCGAACCACCCGCTGAGCTTAGAAGGCTGATGGAGACTTCGTTTGGCGGCGTCGACCAATGCAAGAAGGAACTGTCAAGGGCCGCCGTGGCGCAGTTCGGCAGTGGGTGGGCTTGGCTCGTGCAAGATGGCGAGAAACTAAAAATCGTGAAGACCGCCGATGCCATGACGCCCTTGACCGGCGCAGCGAGGCCTCTTCTGACCATCGACGTCTGGGAGCACGCCTACTATCTGGATTATCAAAATCGGCGCATCGATTACGTCAATGCGTTGATCGACAAGTTGGCGAATTGGGAATTCGCCGCAGACGGCTTGGGCTAAATAGCTCGTTTAGTCCGGGCGGCGCCAGCCGCCGCCGAGCGCCTTGACCAAGAGCACGCTCGCATTCATGCGTCTGAGCTGAATCACCTCGTTGGCGATCTGGGCTTGCAGGTAGGCATTTTCCGCGGTCGAGACCTCAAGGTAAGTGACAAGGCCTGCCTTGTACCGATACTGCGCCTGTTGCAGCGCCGTGGCGGTGGAACCGACCGCTGCGGTTTCGCTCAGGGTTTCCTGCTGCAGCTGCCTTAAAGCCGCCAGATTGTCTTCGACCTCCTGATAGGCGACGAGCACGATGTTGCGGTAGTCGGCGACCTGTTCGTCGTAAACGGCTTTCGCCTGCGCGGTTTGCGCGCGATGCCGGCCTGCATCGAACACGGTGAGCACGCCTGCTGCGGGGCCCAACGACCACAGTCGACTGGGCGCGGAGAGCCAGTTCGAGGTGCTCGTGCTATCGAAGCCAGCGGCGGCGCCCAAGCTGAAGACAGGGAAGTACGCGGCGCGCGCGACGCCGATCTGCGCATTGGCGGCCGCGGTCCTGCGCTCTGCGGCCGCAACGTCGGGACGGCGCTCCAGCAGTGTGGAGGGCAGGCCCGGCTCGATCGGCGGCGGCGCAACCGGGCTGATGTACGGATTTGCATCCATGCGGAACACCGACGGATTCTGCCCGAGCAAAACGGCGATGGCGTGTTCGGTCTGCGCGCGTTGCAATCGAATATCGGCTGCCTGCGTTTGCGCTGTTTCCAGCTGAGCCTGCGCCTGCGCGACATCGCTCAGCGCGGCCGCGCCCCCTTGGTAAAGGTTTTGCGTCAGCTGCAGCGCCTTTGCATAGTCGAACACCGTTTTGTCAAGCAGTTGCTGCTGCGTGTCTTGCGAACGCAGCGTGAAGTAGTCGGTCGCCAACTCGGCCCGAATCGCCAAATTCAAGGTGGCAAGGTCGGCCGAGCTCGCTTGTTGGTTTGCCCTGGCGGAGGCGACGGCATTGCGAACCCGTCCCCAGACATCGATTTCATAGGAAAGGTCCGCTTCCAAATCGAAATTGTTTGCGATCGGTTCGGCGCCCGGCGGAAATTTCGGTGAATTGACGGAGGTGCGCGATCGGGTCGCCGAGGAGCCGACGGCAAGCGTCGGGAATAAGTCGGCGCGTGCGATACGGGTTGCCGCGCGCGCCTGCAGCAATCGCGCATAAGCCGCTTTCAAGTCCTGGTTGGCGTCGGCCACTTGCGTTTCAATTGCGTCGAGCACGGGATCTTGGAACATGCTCCACCAGGGCCCGCGGGCTTGCGCGTCCGCCGGCTCCGCAGCCTTCCAGTCGCCCGATTCCTTGTATGTGTCTGCGGCCGCGGCGCTATCGGGAGTTTTATAAGCCGGCGCGAACGAGCAGGCGCTCAATGCCAGGAGCCAAACCGCTGCGGAAAGCCGGCCTGGCATTTAAGTCTTTCCGGCGTCCTTGGCGGGCGCCGCCGCGGGAGCGGCGATGCGCACCTGCACACCGTTTGCAATCGAGTCCGGAGGATTGAGCACGACCGTATCGTTCGGCTCGAGTCCCGACAACACTTCGATCGAGTTGCCGAAGTCGCGTCCTTGGACAATGCTCTTGAGCTTCACGCGTTGCTCGCCGTCCAATGTCGCCACTTGCAGCCCGGCGGCGCGGAACAATACGGTATTGGCAGGCAGGCGCAAGGTCTCGGTGCTTATGGGAAGTTTGAAATGCACTTCCGCGTAGGCGCCGGGAAATATTTCACCCTTGGCGTTGTCCAATTCAAGCTCGACCTGCAATGTTCGCAATATGGGATCGAGTGCATTGGATGTGCGAACGGTTTTGGCGGCGAATGATCTGTTGGGTTGCTCGGCAAAACGCAACTCGGCCTCCAGGCCCGGCCGGGTGACCGCGGCATAGGTCTCCGGCACCCGCACGTAAACGCGCAATTTGTGCGTATCGGCAATGCGAAACAATTCGGAACCGGTGCTCTGCCCGGCGTTGATCAACGCGCCAATGTCGGTGTTGCGAGCGGTGATCACGCCGGTGAATGGAGCCACGACGCGCTTGAAGGATTCCAATTCGTGCAGACGGGCCACGTTCGCGGCGGCCGAATCGGCGGCGGCTTTCTTGGCGGCTGAGTCGCCGGATTTTTCGTCGGCGTCCTGTTTGGAGACCGATTCCGTCGACAGCAGCGCCTGCCAGCGCGCGTTGGTGCTGTTGGAGAGAGCCTCATTCGCGCGCGCCGTCGCCAGATCTGCCCGCGCCTGGCTCAATTGTTGATCGACTTCCGGCGTTTCAATTTCCGCCAACAGCTGACCCTTGGCAACCGGAGTGCCGATATCGGTATTCCAAGACTTAAGATAGCCGCTGGTGCGTGCGTAGATCGGCGCCTCCGTAAATGCCTGCACCGCACCGGGCAGTACCAGCTCCTCGCCCAGGGCGCTGCGCTCAGCGGTGACGGTGGTGACCGTGGGTATCGCGGACTCCGCGGTCTCCTTGCCGAGCGCGGAGCGCGCCAGCACCCTGCTTACCTCGCCCCATACCCCGAGCGCAATGGCTACGACCAACAGAAGCAAGGCGAAACGACGGATTTTTCGGTCAGGCATTGTCGGTCTCCGCGGCGTGAACCAGGTGCGGCGAGCTTCGCCCGTGAATGATTGAAAATACCGTCGGCACGAAGAACAGGGTCGCGACCGTGGCGAAAATGAGGCCGCCAATGACGGCGCGCCCCAGCGGCGCATTCTGCTCTCCGCCATCCCCCAATCCCAGTGCCATCGGGATCATTCCGATGATCATGGCCATGGCCGTCATGAGCACCGGGCGCAGCCGCGTAAAACCCGCCTGCAGCGCCGCTTCAAATGCGGTATCGCCGGCGTTCATGCGCTCGCGCGCAAAGCTGATCACCAGCACGCTGTTTGCGGTTGCCACTCCCATGCACATGATGGCTCCGGTCAGCGCGGGCACACTGACGGTGGTGTGCGTCAGAAATAGCATCCAGACGATGCCGGCCAATGCGGCCGGCAGCGCCGTAATGATGATGAAGGGATCGAGGAGGGATTGAAAATTGACGACGATCAGCATGTAGACCAGGACGATGGCGCCGATGAGGCCGATCAACAGGCCGTTAAACGAGGCCTGCATCGTCTGCACCTGACCACGCACCACGATGTTCGAGCCCTTCGGCAGGTCCTTCTTCGCTGCGGCGATGATCTTGTTCATCTGCGAGGCGACGTAGCCCAGGTCAGTGCCATCCACCGAGCCGAAGATATCGATGGCCGTGGTCGCGTTGTAGTGGGAGACGACCGCCGGAGCCACACTGCGGTGAATATTAACGAGATTGGCGAGCAGCTGGGATGAGCCGTTGAGGCCGCCGCTCAAGGGCGTATTGCCAAGATCGTTGAGGCTTTCGAGACGGTATTGTGGGGTTTGCGAGGTCACTTGATATTGTGTTCCGCTGCTCGGATCCACCCAGAAGGACGGTGCCGTCTGAAAGCTTCCCGAGAGTGACACCAGCATGTTGCCGGCGACCGATTGTTCGGTGAGCCCCACGAGCTGCGCTTTCGTGCGATCGACATCGACATTGAACTGGGGGTAATCGCCGGCTTGATGAATGTGCAGGTCGACCGCACCTGGAATCGATCTGAGTTTCTGCAGCAGACCATTCGCAAATTCCCGATTGGCTTGCGTATTGAAGCCGACCACCTGCACATCGATGGGTGAGGGCAGGCCGAAATTCAAGATCTGACCGATCATGTCGGCCGGCAGGAATGAGAATTGCGTGGATGGATAGTTGGCGGCAAGCCTCTTGCGCAGCAGACGCACGAATTCCACCGTCGGCTTGTGGTCTTCGCTCAAGTTGACATAGATGTCCGCATCGCCCGGACCCACGGGCGCCGAGGTGCTGTAGGCGAGATTGATGCCGCTGTAGGGCAATCCCAGATTATCGACGATGCTGGCGATCTGCTTCGATGGGATGACCGCGCGAATCGTCGCCTCCACTTGATCGCAAATCGCGGCAGTCTCCTCGATGCGGGTGCCGGTGCGCGCCCGCATGTGCAGCTTGATCTGGCCGCCATCGACGGCGGGGAAGAAGTCCTGGCCGAGGCCCGGCAAGGGCCCCAGCGGAAAAGCCAGCACCGCGGTTGCGATCATCGCGCCGAGAAAGATTGCGGCGAAACGCGGGCCGCCCTGCAGCGCCGAGGCCAGGAGTGCGTGATAGCGATCGCGAAACCGCTCGAATCCCCGCTCGAAGCGCGCCTGAAAGCGTGCGAGATGACCTGCTTGCCTGTGCTTTGCGGAGTCGTGCTTCTTCAGCCAAAATTTCGCGAGCGTCGGCACCAGCGTTCGCGACAGGATGTAGGAGGCCAGCATGGCGAATACCACCGCTTCGGCCAGCGGAATGAACAGAAACTTGGCGATGCCGGCCAACAGAAACATCGGCACGAACACGATGCATATGGACAGTGTCGAGACCAGCGCGGGCAGAGCGATCTGGTGCGCGCCGTCGAGGATCGCGGCCTCCACATCCTTGCCCTGTTCGAGGTGGTAGTTGATGTTCTCAATGGTGACGGTGGCGTCATCGACCAAAATGCCGACCGCGAGCGCCAGGCCGCCGAGCGTCATGATGTTGATGGTTTCGCCCAATGCCGAGAGACAGGCGATCGAGGCCAGAATCGACAGCGGAATCGAAATCGTAATGATCAGTGTGCTGCGCCAGCTGCCGAGAAACAGCAGAATCAATAGACCCGTGAGGGCGCCGGCGATCACCGCCTCGCGTACCACCCCGGCGATGGCTGCCCGCACGAACACCGATTGATCACTCAGCGCCTGAATTTTCAATTCGGCAGGCATGGCGGCGCGGATCAGCGGGAGCTTCTGATTGATGCTGTTGATGATGTCGATGGTCGATGCTTTGCCGGTCTTCAACACGCTCATCAAAATTGCGCGCTTGCCCCCAACGCGGACGATGTTCGTTTGCGGCGAATAGCCGTCGCGCACATGTGCCACGTCGCGAATATAGGTCACGCTGCCGTTGCCTGCGCGAATCGGCAGGTTATTCAGATCATCCAGCTTCAGCGGGCTGGAGTTGAGCTTGATGAAGTATTCGAGATCACCGATCTTCTGGGTACCGGCCGGCAGAATCAAATTTTGCGCGCCGATGGCGGCGACCACGTCGCTTCCCGACAAGCCGCGTGCACGCAATGCCTGCGGATCCAGGTCCACCTGCACCTGACGCTGCTTGCCGCCAAAGGGAAAAGGAGTCGATGCGCCTGCCACGGTTGAAAGTTGAGTGCGCAAAATCGTATTGGCAAAGTCGTAGATTTGCGCCTCGGGCAGCGTGGAGCTGGTCAGCGCGAGTTGCAGGATCGGCACGGTGGACGCGTTGTAGGAGAGGACGAACGGCGGCGTCGTGCCGGGCGGGGAGAATGCTATCTGAGCCTGGGACGTTGCGGTGATCTGCGCCATCGACAGGTCTTGATCGACGCCGGGTTGAAAGAAATACTTGACCACCGATGTGCCGATGACCGACTGGGACTCGGTGTGCTCCACGTCGTTGACCACGGTTTGCGCGGTACGCTCGGAGAACAGGACGATGCGGTTTGCGATTTCCTCGGGCAGGATGCCGTTGTAACGCCATATCACCGCGGCAATCGGAATCCGGATGTTCGGAAAGATGTCCGTCGCGGTATTCAAAATGGCGTAGCCGCCCAACAGCACGATCAACACCGCCAACATGATGAAGGTGTAGGGCCGCTGTAACGCTACTCTGACGATCCACATGTGAGTGATATATCACGGCACGTCAATTGACGGCTAGCCCAGTGGAAATTCAAGTCAACGTTTCCGCCATGCGCAACGGAAGTACTGCGCGTGGTTCAGCTGGCTGCGTCAGGCAGCGCGCTGCAATGAATGCTCATCTCGAGAGGCCGGCCGCGCGACGATTTCTTCGGACACATCCCAGAGCCGCCTGGCAAGGACGGTATCTTCCAGCAGGGGACTGCCCTGCGAGACTCTGCAATCCGACCAGTATTGGCCGGTAATCCCGGAAGCTTCGGGATTCGCCGCGAGTAGCGCTTGGGTCGCCGCTGCCTGCGCCGCCGATTTTGCGAATAGGCGGGCGAAGTACCCTGGGTTGATGCGAGTGCGCGCTGCGCCGGGGTCAACCGAGTTGACGGCGACGCCGCGGCTGCTGAGGCGGCGTGACAACTCCTTCGCGTACAGTGCATTGGCCAGCTTGGATTGTCCGTAGAAGATCGACGGCTCATAGAAGCGACGGCCGTCAAGATTGTCGAACATGATTCCCTCGGGGGGCGCCAGGCTGATGCCGGCGTTGCCGCTGACCATGACAACGCGTCCGGTGCCATCGCGCAACAAATCAGCGAGACCGTTGACGAGCGCGAAGTGACCGATGTGATTGGCGATGAAATGCATCTCGACGCCGTATCGCGTATCCAAAGACGGCAGATTCGCCACACCCGCATTGGCGACGATCGCATCCAGCGGGCCTGCGGTATCGTGGATGGCGCGGACAGCGGCGGCGATCGATTCCAAGTCAGCCAGATCGCACGCGATGGGAACGCACAAAGGGCTCGCCTGCGCGCAGGCTGCAGTCGCGGCGTGGAGCGTTCGCGCGAGTCCGATGACGGTCGCACCGTTGGCCGCGAATGCATTCATGGTCGCCAGCCCCAAGCCGGTGTTGCATCCCGTGACCACGATGCGTTTGCCCGAAAGATCGATGCCGGCAAGAACTTGATCAGCAGTGGAGCGCCTGCTGAATTGGACGGACTTGGTCATGGATAGATCCCCTTGAACTGACTGCGTTGATTCAGCGGTCTGCAGATCATTCGCACTGCCGCCGTCATGCCCTTCAAAAATTCTTCTCGTGTCTTGCAACTCTGCTTAAGTCCCCGTGCCGTCGCATGCAGCGCACGCGCCAAATCTGCAACTTCCAACTCCGCCGCGGCGCAGGCATCAGCCATCGCAGATGCGCGGATGGCGTGGGCGAGCGCTTCCTCGAATTGCCACTCATATTCCGCAAGAGTCGCCCCCGCCAACGAGGAACTCGCACACATCAGGTCCGTGCCATCTACGCCCAGGGACCCCACGAAGCGCCCCGACCAGTCCATACAGGCGGCGATCAGCCGCTTCTCCAAACCATCCTCGGCCCGTGACAACGCGGCGATGGCGGCTGCCAATTGGCTGCGCAAGGAGTGGACCAGGGCGCGCCTGAACAGCTCCTCTTTGTTGGCAAACGACAGATAAAGCCCTTGGCGGGACACGCCGGCAGCACGCGCGACATCATCCATGGACGTTTTTCTGAATCCGAAGCGTGCGAAAACTCCGATCGCAGCTTCGAGCACGGCCGAAACCTTGGGCTCGGATCGATCGGGGAGGGGAGGGGGGCTAGAAATCACTGCGACAGTATAGACATAAAGGACCTATATTGTCAAGACAGTCAATTTTGTCGGACGAAGAACGGATTGAGAGGAACGGATTGAATAAAAGCATAATGCCGGCCCATGGCCGCGCTTCCCCAATTGTCCATTCCCAGCATTGCGATCTCGGGCTCCGAACTGCCATTTCAGGTGCGGCGCATTTATTGCGTCGGCCGCAACTACGCCGATCACGCGCGGGAAATGGGCGGCGATCCCCAACGAGAGTTGCCGTTCTTTTTCGGCAAGCCGGCGGATGCCGTTGTTCCCAGCGGCTGGCGGCTGCCCTTTCCGGTGAAGACTTCCGAGCTGCACCACGAGGTAGAGTTGGTAATCGCACTCAACAAAGGCGGCGCAAACATTCATGCGGCGGATGCTTCGTCGATGATCTTCGGTTATGCCGTAGGAATCGATCTGACACGCCGCGATTTGCAGGCCGAGGCCAAGAAAACCGGCCGTCCGTGGGATATGGCCAAGGGGTTCGATCACTCTGCGCCCGTCGGTGCAATAACCCGCGGGCTTCCGCCCGCAACCGGATCGATCACCTTGACGATCGACGGAAACCTGCGACAGCGCGGCGATCTGAAGGACATGATCTGGAGCGCTGCTGAAATTATCGCTGCCCTATCGACCTACGTTGAACTCGCGTCCGGCGACTTGATATTCACCGGCACGCCCGCGGGCGTGGGTCCAATCCGACGCGGTGAGACGGTGCGGGGAATGATCGTCGGAACCGAGCCCATTGAAGTTACTTTCGAACCATGAGCAACCAACCAATGCTTCGTATGATCTGTTTTGTGCTGCTTTTCCCCCTCAACAGCTGGGCCGCCGAGGACTATCAGCATCGCGTCGAACAGGTCTTGCTGCGCACGCCACTCATCGATGGCCACAACGATTTGCCATGGGAAATCAGAGAGCGCTACAAGAGCGACTTCTCGGCAATCGATCTTGGATCCGATACGCATCACCTGCCGGTGGGCGTCGGCCAGGCAGCAATGATGACGGACATTCCGCGTCTGCGCGCAGGACTGGTCGGAGCACAGTTCTGGTCGGTGTGGATCCCGGTCGAGGTTCAAGGCTTCCAGGCCGTGCAAATGACCTTGGAACAGATCGACTTGGTCAAGCGCATGGCCGAGCGCTATCCAAGGGACTTCGCCATGGCTTACACCGCTGCCGACATTGGACGCATCCATAAGAGTCACAAAATTGCGTCGCTGATCGGCATCGAGGGCGGACATCAAATCAACAATTCTCTCGCAGTGTTGCGCCAGATGTATGACGCCGGCGCCCGCTATATGACGCTCACTCACACGACCAACACCCCGTGGGCGGATTCGGCGACCGATTCGCCCGCTCATCATGGCCTGACCCCGTTCGGCATCGACGTGGTGAGGGAAATGAATCGCATTGGCATGCTCGTGGACTTGAGCCATGTTTCCCCGGACACGATGCAGGCGGCGCTGACGGCGAGCCAGGCCCCCGTGATTTTTTCGCATTCCTCGGCGCGAGCGCTCGATGATCATCCGCGAAATGTATCGGACGATATTCTGCGAGCTTTGGCGGCGAATGGCGGGGTCGTCATGGTTAACTTTGCGCCCGGCTATGTGTCCGCGGCGCGCAATCTCTGGCAGGCCGACCGCGCCGCAGAACAGACTCGCTTCAACAGTCCGCCCTATGCGGGTCTTTACATTGGTCAACCGGATCGTGCCAAGGCGGCGCTCGCGGATTGGGACGCGCGGCATCCACGGCCGATCACCACCCTCGCCCAAGTGGCGGATCACATCGAGCATATTCGCCAAGTCGCAGGCATCGATCACGTAGGGCTGGGTTCCGATTTCGACGGCATCCCGGACGCTCCGGTGGGACTCGAAGGCGTCGATCGTTACCCGGCGCTTCTCGAAGAGTTGATGCGCCGAGGCTGGCGTGATGCGGACATCGCGAAACTCGCGGGCGAAAATCTGCTGCGGGCCATGGCGGCCGCCGAGCAGGTGAGCCTGAAGCTGCGAGATACTTCCAAGCACTGATCGCCCGCGTCGCGAACATCCATCAGTCGGGCGCGCTGCTGATTGCCGACGATGTGGGCGATGTTGTGGCGCGTGAGTGCGGCGAACGCCACTTTGCACTGAAGAGCGGAAATTACCGGGTAATGGTGTGATATATCAACAATGTGAACTTCACAAGGAGTTTTACTTTGCGTGCGCGGCTGCACGCAGTTTGAGATCTTGTCTGACATAAGGAAACACGCCGCCGCGCCCTAGTGGCGTTTCCGCTACGTGGTGACGGCATTTGTTCTCGCGCTATTGACATTACGATATCAACTAATCGAATAATGCGTGCCGCGGTGCGACTTCGAAAATATTTAGCGCACCGAAATGAGGCGGGACGACCATCTGAAAAAGGCTACGGCGCTGGGGTTGCAGCGCTGAAGTTGGCGGTTGCGAATGCCGCGAGTGCGAACGGATGGGAGTGGTTTTTTAGTGGACAAACGGTCTATTAACCGTTGCGAGGGGAGTTAAAAATGACGACAAGAACAGTGGCACTGTTGCTTTCAGGCGCAGTGTCCGTGGCATTTTCAATGGCAGCACTCGCGGCACCAGCCCCGGCACCGGCGGGTGCAGCCGCCACATCGCCCGGCGACGACAACGGAATCGCAGAAATCGTCGTCACGGCGGAAAAACGCGCGGAGAGTTTGGAGACGGTACCCGTCGCCATTTCCGCCTACACCTCGAAGACCCGCGACCTGATCGGCATTGAAACGATTCAGGACATCACCAACTTCACGCCCGGACTGGCGTACTCGACGTCTCTGGACCGTGCTTTCATCCGCGGCGTCGGTCGAGAGACCAACAATCTGTCCACGAACCCCGGAGTCGCGACTTACTCCGACGGCGTCTACAACTCCAGCGTCGTCGCAGCCTCCGGCGATGCGATGTTTGAAGATCGGATCGAAGTTCTGCGCGGTCCGCAAGGCACCTTGTACGGCCGTAATGCCATCGCCGGCACGATCAATTCCATTTCGAAGCGCCCGACACCGGATTGGACGGCCGAAGTGCGAGCCAAGCTCGGCAATTTTCAAACCCGCGACTTCGAGGGCTACGTGTCGGGTCCCATCAACGATACCATGCGGTTTAAGTTTGGCGGGTATCGCAATTATCAGGGCGTTGGCTACTACCGCAACCTCTTAAATGGCCAATCGGAGGGCAGCAATTTAAGCAGCGGAAATTTCTTCTATTGGGAAGGGCAATTGGAGTGGGACGTCACTCCCGATGTCCAATTTTGGGTGAGGTTCGACCAACTAGGCTACACGGATGCCTATCGGGTGCCGGCAAATACTACCGGCTCGTATGATTATGCGGCCTATCCCAACTATTTGACGCTTGTGCCGGGCGCCGCCTTTGGTGCCGCCAGCACCGTAGGTGTCGTGAGCCCGTTGCCTCTACCCAAAGGGTTTTCCCCGAATATCCCGGTCTGCGCGACGAATCCGGCCAACAACAATATCAATACTTACTGCCAGGACGATGGCAACACCGCCAAGCTGAGCCGGACTTATCAGGTCACTCCGCAACTAACCTGGCACACGCCCTGGGCCGCTGACTTGAAGTATCTGGGCGCCTATACAACCTATTACTACAGCCTGTACAACGACCACGACAATACGGCCATCAGTTCCTACGTGTTTCCGGTCATTCCTGGAACGCATGGCTGCGTGGTACCGGGCGTCGGCGCATTTGATTGTCCGCCGCTAACCGTGCATTCGGAAATCTATTCGCACTACGTGGAGACCAAGAAATACTTCAGCAACGAAATCAATATCACTTCGCACAGCGATTCATCGCTGCAGTGGATCTTCGGTTTGTTCCAGTACAATGAACGGAATTATCAGACGCCGGGAAATTTGTACGTTCCCGGTCAAACGCAGCTCGCGACGCCGTTAAATATAAACTTTTCGGCACCCGCCGCGCCAAATCCGAGCGACTCGATTTACCTGCAACAACAGGCAATGCACAACAATTCCTATGCGGCGTTCGCGCAGACCGACTGGACCTTCGTACCGAACTGGAAGCTCACCACGGGATTGCGCTACACCTACGATATTCTCAAAGGCGGCGAGCAATTCCGCGAGATATGCTTCGGCTTGCCTGCGTGTATCGGTAATCTTTTTGGGCCCATTCCTACGCCCTATATCTTGGGTGCGTTTACACCGGCCAATGACATCACCGCGTCCAATCCTGCGATCGCCAATTGCTTCAAAGCCATCGGTTGCAATTATCCGGGCGTGAGGGGCACCCCCTACCTGCTGCCCAACGGCATGTGGGCCCGCGACTTAGGCGCCAATTGGCACGCGCCTACCGGAACCCTCGGGATCGAGTGGACGCCTGATCCCAATACTCTGGCTTATTTGAGATACAGCCGCGGTTATAAATCCGGCGGCTTCAATGCCAGCACGATCTCCGTGAACCCAGAGTCGCAAGCGGAGCATCTCGATGCCATCGAATTGGGCGGCAAGGAAGTGTTCAACCGGGACTTCCAAATCAACGGTGCCCTGTTCTACTACAACTACACGGACAAGCAGATTCCTTTGACGCTCGAGGGCGTCAATGGGGGCCCGAACGTTTCCTCCATCGTCAACATCCCAAAGGTGAAATCATACGGCGCCGAATTCGAGACGATCTGGCAGCCGTGGGCGAATATGCAATTTCTCTTGGATTACTCGTACTTGAGCGCAACGATCAAGGGTCAGGGGGGCTCTTGCGCGTCCCCGACACCGGCCACGTCGTGCTACCAAAACGTCGTCAGTGGGGTATTTGAGAACACCAACGGCAACACCGTGCCGGAATCGCCGCGCAACAAGATTGCGGCCAATGCCAACTACACCTGGCGCTTCACGCCCGGTTCGTTGAACTATTCGGTCACCTTTGTCTGGAAGGACAAGACGCACGACAGTATTTTCAACGAGCAGTACTTCGTCGCGCCCGATTACACCCAGGTCGATATGCGCCTGTCCTGGAACGACAGCGCTGATCGCTTCACGATCTTCGGCTATATCAAGAACCTGCAAAACAAATTGGGGTATGACGGTGTCGGGGCCGACAATGTGACCACGCCCGCACCGGGTACCAGGGCTTGCGGCTTCAATGGCCCGTCGCCGTACTATTGCCAACAAACGCTGGGGCTTACGCCGCCTCGCACCTACGGCGTGGAAGTGCAGTATCGGCTGAAGTAAACCGGATCTAAGGGATCGTAAGAATCCCGGATTGTCGATGATGTAAAGGCCCTCTCATTGAGAGGGCCTTTTTTATGGTGCGCCCGGCAGGGCGCACTCATTCGGAGGTGGGTCGACGTCGCGCCACGCAGCCGGCGCCGCCCGGATCAGGTTCTAAAGGACGGATCGATTCGATCCAGGCGGCGCAGCAGCCCCGGCCAAACCAGCATATGCGGACCCTGATTGTTCGATACCACGCGCGCTTGTTCCATCGCGGTGTCGATGATGTCCTGTTGAATCGGAATGAGCTCGCCGCCGCCGGCCTGCGCGCGCACTTGAATGGCGCAGGTGGCTTCGAACGTATACATCAACTGGAAAGCCTCGGCGACGCTGCGACCGACCGTCAACAGGCCGTGATTGCGTAGCATCAGGTAACTCTTCTTGCCCATATCCGCAACCAGGCGCGGCTTTTCATCGTCGCGCAGTGCGACACCCTCGTAGTCATGGTAGGCCAGATTTTGCAGGACGAAAATGGATTGCTGTGAAAGCGGCAATACGCCATTTTTTTGAGCCGAAACGGCCACGCCGTTCAAGGTATGCGTGTGCAGCACGCACTCGACATCGTGGCGGGCTGCATGAATTGCGCTGTGGATGGTGAAGCCTGCCGGATTGATCGGCCAGGGACTCTCGGAAACCTTGTTGCCCTGCATGTCGATCTTCACCAGGCTCGAGGCCGTGATCTCATCGAACATCATGCCGTACGGATTGATCAGGAAGTGATGTTCAGGTCCGGGCACGCGGGCGGTGATATGCGTGAACACCAGATCGTCCCAGTGAAAATGCGCGACCAGCCGATAGGCGGCAGCCAGGTCAACGCGAATAGCCCACTCTTCGGGAGAAAAGTGCGCGGCAGTGGCGCTGGCGGCTGGGACGGATTTCAACATGGCGGCCTCCGATAGGAACTTAATGCCGATTCTACCGGAGTAGGGCGCAGCTGGCATAATGATGCGAAACGCCATCGGCGCTGGAGTATCCCGTTTGAGTTCAGTAGAGAAACGCGCGCCCGTCGCCGACGACTGGGTGCAGCGCATGCTTGACACACCCGGGCGCTCCGGGCACTTAAGAAGCGGCGACCATGTGACGCACTACTTGGAGTGGGGAGACCCGTCGAACCCGCGGGTCATGCTGTTGCTGCACGGCTTTCGCGGTCACGCGCACTGGTGGGATTTTGTCGCGCCGTGGTTTGCGCAAGACTATCGCGTGATCGCCATCGATTTTAGCGGCATGGGCGACAGCAGTTCCCGGCTAAAATACAGCCGCAGCGATTTCGTCGGCGAAGTGCACGCGACCTTGAAGATGATCGGTCCCAAAGAGGTGACTCTGGTGGGGCACAGTTTCGGGGGCCGCATCGCCGTTTTTGTCGCTCACGAGTATGCGCACCTTCTTACGAGGGCGCTGGTAATCGATACCAACATCGGATTTGCCGATCAACCCTTGCGCACCCGCTTTATGCAGCGTCCCAAAAAGATCTATCCGGATCTTGCGACTGCCTGCGCGCGATTTCGCTTTGTGCCCGACGAGCCGCCCATTCTGCCGCGCATCATGCAGCACCTCGCCCTTCACTCGATCAAGCAAGAAGACGCGGGTTTCGTTTGGAAATTCGACGAGAAGCCGGTGGGCAGCGTCGGATGGGAGCAAGTCGCAGAGGGCGAATTGCTCAAGGACATCGAGCTGCCGATGGATTTCATCGCCGGAGAGTTCAGCGAGGTCGTACCGCCGGCGCTTGCGGAACGCATCGGCAAGGCACTTCGCAATGGGCGCGGACCCATCGTCATACCATCCGCCTACCATCACGTCCCGGTGGATCAGCCTTTGGCGCTGGTCGCAGCGATGCGGGCACTGTTGAGTTAGAATTCATCGAGCACTGCGTCCGGGATTGAAAAATGGATGACAAGTCAGCCCTGCTGAATCAACTGCGCATCGATCGCGCGGGCCCGTCGGCGCCATCGCGCGCCGGGAAATTTTGGCTGGCGGGCATCGTCATGGTCTTGGGCATTGCGGCCATCGTCGCCTGGTTTTGGACCCGGCCGGGTGCTGTTCGGGTGCATACCGCCGCGGCGCAAGCCATCACCGGTGGTGCATCAGCGGGCTCCATCCTCGATGCCTCCGGCTATGTGGTCGCACGCCGTCAGGCCACGGTGGCGTCAAAGATCACGGCCAGGATGGTCGAACTCGACATCGAGGAGGGGGACCGTGTGAAAGCCGGACAAATCATCGCCAAACTCGATGACACCAATATTCGCGCGGCTTTGAATCAATCGAGTGCCCAGCTGGACTTCGCCAAGGCCTCGCTCGCCGAGACACAGGTGAACCTGGCAAACGCGCAGCGCGACTATGAGCGTCAAAAAAGCCTGCTCCAAGGACACTTTGTCAGTCAGGCGGCCGTGGACAATTCACAAACCACGTTTGACGGTCTGCGCGCACAACTGGCCACCCAGCGCAGCAACGTCGATGTCGTAGCGGAAGGGATGAAGGTCGCTCAACGCAATCTCGACGACACGATCGTTCGTGCCCCGTTTTCGGGCATCGTGACGGTCAAGGCCGCCCAACCGGGAGAAATGGTGTCGCCGATTTCTGCCGGCGGAGGCTTCACGCGGACCGGCATCGGCACCATCGTGGACATGGACTCGTTGGAGTTTCAAGTCGACGTGAACGAGAATTTCATCAATAAGGTGCGCGCCGATCAAAAGGTCAGTGCGAAACTCAACGCCTATCCCGATTGGCAGATTCCGGGGCATGTGATTGCGGTTATTCCCACGGCCGATCGCAGCAAGGGCACGGTGACCGTACGCATTGCCTTGGACCAGAAGGACTCCCGCGTGCTGCCCGAGATGGGTGTACGCGTGTCATTTCTCGCCGAGCCTGCAGAGGGCGCGGATAGCAAGCCGGCGGTCGGCGTAAGCGTGCCCATCAGCGCCGTGCAGGCATCCGGCGAAACTGGTGTGGTTTTCGTCCTACGAGGGGATATAGTGGAGCGGCGTGCGGTGCGGATTGGCGCGAACAGTGGCAACAATGCCACCGTTTTGTCCGGATTGAGCGCCGGTGATCGCGTGGCCATCGGTGATTTCACGCAACTGAAGGATGGGGCGAAGGTTCGCGTCGAATAAAAATGGGATCGAAGTCATGAGTGAAGCCATCGTATCGCTGCGCAATATCGACAAAAGCTATGTCCGCGGCAAACAGAGCGTCGATGTGCTGCAGGGACTTAGTTTGGATATTCCAAAGGGAGACTTTGTCGCGCTCATGGGACCCAGTGGTTCCGGAAAAACGACACTGCTGAATCTCATCGGCGGCCTGGATACGCCAACCTCTGGTGAAATCACGGTGGGCGGTCAACGCCTCGATAAACTCTCCAGCGGCGGATTGTCGCGCTGGCGGGCAAATCACATCGGTTTCGTGTTCCAATTCTACAACTTGATGCCCATGCTCACTGCGCAGCGCAACGTGGAACTGCCCCTGCTGTTGACGAACCTTTCTGCCGAGAAGCGCAAGGCAAACGCCGTGGCCGCGTTGACATTGGTGGGCATTGCCGATCGCGCCAAGCACAAACCCAGCGAACTGTCCGGCGGCCAGGCGCAGCGCGTGGCGATTGCGCGCGCCCTGGTGGCCGATCCGATGCTCTTGGTATGCGACGAACCGACCGGGGACCTGGACCGAAAGTCGGCGGACGAAGTCCTGCATCTGCTGCAAATCCTGAATCGTGAGCATGGCAAGAGCATCATCATGGTGACCCACGATCCCAAGGCGGCCGAGTTTGCCAGCCGCCAACTGCACATGGATAAGGGATCTTTGTTGGAAGCCGGGGCAGCTCTGGTGTAGCGGGCGAAAATATCGATGAAGTACTTTCCTCTGATTTGGGCGACGCTGTGGCGCAAGAAGACACGGACGCTATTCACGCTGCTGTCCGTCGTGATCGCATTTCTGCTGTTCGGAATGCTCGAGACGGTGGACTACGCATTTTCCCATCCGAGCGCCGGCACCACCGGCGCGGACAAGCTCATCTCGACCAACAAGTACTCGATCACGCTGCCGCTGCCTTTCGCGGATCTGCAGGAAATCCGCTCGGTGCCGGGAGTCACGGACGCGACCTGGCTGACCTGGCTTGGCGCGTATTATCAGGAGTCGAAGAA
>Ga0210406_10000331_pt1 | contig 68198 bp, 52 predicted proteins | sample IncBWC30MmetaG_FD_155454 | JGI IMG/M metagenome (GOLD analysis project Ga0210406, IMG submission 155454) | Forest soil microbial communities from Barre Woods Harvard Forest LTER site, Petersham, Massachusetts, United States - Inc-BW-C-30-M | ecosystem: Environmental > Terrestrial > Soil >...
CGTTAAACCAGCTCAGGCATTCGAATCGATTGACAGCGATAGGGAACGTCTCCGCAGACCAGTTGCTAAGTGCATATATCGGTACACTCCGCGACCGCAATTCTCTGAGAATGTCGACTGTGCCAGGTATCTCTCCCCCGAGCATTTCCTCGTATCGCTCGAACCAAGCATCAATTAACTTTGCCTTGTCTGGATGAAGTCGTTTAAGAGAACTGCAACCATCAGCAAACGGTCGCCCGGCATCTTGCTGCGCGTTCCACGACGATGTACAAATGGCAGCGAGGAAGTATTCCATCGCCGTTTCATTGCCATTGAACAGCTTGCGGTAGAGGTAACGTGGGTTCCAATCGATTATCACACCCCCCAGATCGAAGATTGCGGCACAATCTTTTGTCATTGCAAATACATTCTATCTTTCTTGCGTGAGTCGTCCATCATGTCTGTGTCACGGGCTACTCTTCCGCAATCCGATTAGGGAAGGCGTGCCGACCATCCGGGGTCGATCAAGAGCGCTACTTCTTTTGGTTCAGTATCACTGCTAATCCCCAGGGTCAGGCGGCGGACGCCTCGCACCCATGAAGATGAGCCACAGCATGATGGCGAGTTCGCCGAACATCACCGGGAAAACCCAATTGGAGACCCTCTGTTCGTATTGCGGCCATAATATGCCGGTGACGCTCGTAGCCAGATAGGCGAAGCAGTTGAGCATCAGCCAAACGCCGAGGATGCGCGGAAGAAACCGCGACTTGTACACTAGCAGGTCGAAGGGAAACAGCCAGAGTCCCCAAAATACCTCGTTCGCAAGTATCCCTTGGCCATGCATGCGAAGGAACACCATGACGAGGGCGTCGCGCTGCGGCTTGTCGAAGGCAGAGAGGAAGTCTGCCCCACGAGCGAGCAGCAGCGCAGCTGCGTCATTGATGGTGTTGAGGAAGTAGACGGCGTCACCATCAGCCCGCCTAGGATTACCACCAAACGAGCCAGGTCTTGGTCCACTCCCTTGAATATCCGGTAAAGGGCCAGTGTGAGAAAGATGGCCATGGTCGCGGTGAACAGATCGCTGAGGATGCCGAGGCGGCGCAGGGGTGCAGTCAGGAGTGTCAGGTAAAGTAGTCCTGCGATTCTGGCGTTTCTGCTGAGCGAGGTCATGGGTGCTCCTTGGAGACGCGAATTTAGCCCCAAGTACGGAGTGCGGCATTGAAAAGTTTCCCAGCCTGCGGAATTCGCCGTGCTTTTGGAGGGGACGGGCAAACAGGAACGAACAGAATTACCTGTCCAGTTGGAGTGGGGTCGACGGCCGTGGGACCCGCTATTCCTTCTTTACTGCAGCGCCGCGTATTCAGCCTTGGCTTGCTTCAGGACAGGAATGTCAGGGTCGGCGTCTTTCCAGAGGGCGAGGCGATCCTGGTAGACCGCGACTGATTTTGCGCGATCGCCGGACTGGTTGAAGGCGCGCCATGGGTCCGATCGGATCGTTCAACACAAGTCCCGGATGGTCGAGAATTTTTTGAAACTCAGCCGCGGCCTCGATGGGGCGGCCCAGCCGTGAATAAGCCAGACCACGCACGTAGACTGGATAGAACTCGTTCATCCATGACCGAACATTCCTTCCAAGGCATCACTCCCCCTAAAGGGGAAAACTGTCACCCATGTGTCAGGCCGCTCATTTCCTCCGACATGGCATCCCTTTATATCCTGATCTGCATAATCGGACGCACTTCGATGCTACCGAGTTTTGCCAGCGGAATTCCCGCGGCGATTTCAAGAGCCTCGTCCATTCCAGCGGCCTCGATCAAGATGAAGCCGCCTACAACTTCTTTCGTTTCCGCGAATGGTCCGTCGGTAACCGACGCTTCGCCTCGGCGAACTCGCACGGTACGCGCAGTCTGCACCGGCTGCAGAGCTTCGGCAGTTATGTAGTGACTCTTTCCGGACAGCTCGTCGTTGTAAGCCAGAGAGTCGCGATTCAGAGTTGCCTTTTCCGTGGACGAAAGAGCCATCAACGTTTCTGGCTCAAAGTAGACCAGGCATAAAAATCTCATCGTCTTGCTCCTTGGGGATTGTTCGCTAACGTCCCTATCTACTCGTCGTTTGGAAGCCACTGAAATCGACATTCGCGCGGCGGACAAATTAGGGCCCTACCCGCCAGGTTGAGCCACACTCCCCGCAATGCTATTCTCGGTGCATGGCGGACCCCACCACCATTCTTTCGCAGGAGGCCGCTCCATCCCCGACTCTCGATCATTCCCGGCGTCAACTGGAAGCGCTCCTCGACGTCAGCGAAATCATCGCGCAGCATCGCGATCTGAAGACTCTGTTTCATGAACTGGCCGCGCGCCTGCATTCGGTCGTCGAATCCGATTTTTTGACTTTGGTTCTCCACGATCCCGTCAAGAACACCATGCGCCTTCACGTGCTGGAAACTCGCGTGCAAAGCGATAAGCCGGTCGGCACGGAATATCCGGTGGAAGGCAATCCATCCGGCTGGGTCTGGCAAACCCAGCAACCATTTATCGTTACCGACCTGGAAACGGAAACGCGCTTTCCCGACTTTCTCGTCCGGCTGCAGGGTGCTGGAGTTCGCTCCTTTGCCATTCTTCCGCTGACCACCGCGCAACGCCGTCTTGGCGCCATGGGTTTTGGCCGGCTTCGTCCACAAGCTATTTCCGATTCCGACATTCGGTTCATGCAACGCGTTGCGGCTCAGGTTGCCGTCGCCGTCGACAATGCGCTGAACTTCCAGTCCGCGCAGACCTCCCAGCAGGAACTCGCCGAACAGCGCGATCGCCTGCAAGTCTTGCTGGACATTAACAATGTCCTTGTCACCAGCCGCGAGTTGAGCGAACTGTTTCGCGGCATCGTGACCGCTCTCACTCGCGTGATTCATCACGATTACACCAGTCTCGCTCTTCTCGATCGCGCCACCAACCGCTTGCGCATTCACGCATTGGACTTTGACGGTTCCGATACGCTCTTCGCGGGAAAAGAAGTCACCGTCGCGGTCGATGAATCGCCCTCCGGCCGCTGCATGCTAGCCGGCTCTCCTTCCATTTTTCATGGCGCCGAGCTGGACCAGTTTCCCGCCGAATTGGTTCGTGTGCTGCGCGAAAAAGGCATTGCGTCGGTATGTTGCGTGCCATTGCTCAGCAAGGGCCAGGCGTTCGGTACTCTAAATCTGGCCAGCCGCCGTCTTGACGCTTTTACCGATGGCGACGCGGATCTTTTGAATCGCGTGGCGGCGCAAATTGCCGTCGCCGTTGAAAATGCGCTGGCCTTCAAGGAAATCGATTCGCTCAAGAACAAACTGGCCGTTGAAAAACATTATCTGGAAGAAGAAATCCGCAACGAATTTAATTTCGAGGAAATTGTCGGCGAAAGCCCCGTCATCAGGCGCGCTCTCGCTCAGGTCGAACTCGCCGCTCCCGGTGACACCACCGTTTTGATCCTCGGGGAAACCGGGACGGGCAAAGAGCTCATCGCGCGCGCCATTCACAATTTAAGTCCGCGCCGCGAACGCACTTTCGTCAAAATCAATTGCGCCGCCATTCCCGGCGGCTTGCTGGAAAGCGAACTTTTCGGCCACGAACGCGGCGCCTTTACCGGCGCGATCAACCAGAAAGTTGGCCGCTTCGAGCTCGCCGATAAAGGCACCATTTTTCTCGATGAAGTTGGCGACATTCCGCTGGAACTGCAGCCCAAACTGCTGCGCGTTCTGCAGGAGCATGAATTCGAACGCCTCGGCGCCACCCGCACCGTTCGCGTGGATGCTCGCGTTGTCGCCGCCACCAACGCTGACCTGGGCCGCCTGGTCGCCGAACGTAAATTCCGCAGCGACCTTTTTTATCGCCTGAATGTTTTCCCGATTCAGATTCCGCCGCTGCGCGATCGCCGCGAAGACATCCCTCTTTTGGTGCGCTACTTCGTGCAGAAATTCAGTCGCAGCTTGAATAAACTCGTTCAGTACGTTCCGTCCGATGCCATGGATGCGCTGGTCGCCTACTCCTGGCCTGGCAACATTCGCGAACTGGAAAATCTTCTCGAACGCGCTGTCATTCTTTCTCCCGGCAAGGAGCTTCGCGTTCCACTTTCCGAACTGCGCAACGCGATGAGCACGCCCGTCGAGGAAACTCCGGTCGCCATTTCCGCTTCTGCGCCAGTCGCTACTCTGGAAGAAGCCGAACGCCAGCACATCCTCCGCGCCCTGCGCCAAACCGAATGGCGCATCGCCGGCCCGCGCGGTGCCGCCGCTCTTCTCGGCATGAAGCGCACAACCCTCCAGGCCCGCATCCGCAAACTAGGCATCCGCCGCCCAGTCTGATCGTCCCGCTGCATAGAATCGTCCGGCAATCTACTTCAACTCCGTATTCAACAAATTCGCCAATCGCGCCCCCGCCAGTGCCACTCTCTGTTTAGCCAGCTTTCCCGCATCCTTTTTGTATTGCGTCGTCAACGTAAACGGCCCATCTCCCGCCACGATTGGCGCCTTATATACCGCCTGTTGCGCTTCCGTGAAACTCTCGGCAATCCAGTCCTTCTCGTCTGACTTCGCCGCCAGCGCCGCGTCCGCTGTCGGTAATTTCCTGGCGGCCTTTACCACTGAATTCAAGTCGCTGTTCGTGCCCAGCAGGTCATCCCAAAACGCATGCAACTCACAATGCGCGCAATTCAGCTTCACCAGATTGCCGCCAGAATCGCCGCTGGGATCGGTGCTACTCACCCGCGTCGAGGCATGCAGCGGCTGGTAAACATCGCCCGCCAGATGCAACAGCCAGGTCAGATCGTACGACTTCAGCGGATCGGCGCTCGTCGAAGCAAGCACCGTTCGAAACAGCGCAATCCGTTCCTGCGCATTCGGCGTAGGAATCGCAGGCAGCGGCGATCCATCCTTGGTAAACGGCGTATCAATAAAATGCCAGTACTTGTGCATCAGCAAATCGTCGTACCCGGTATTTCTTCCAGGGTCCGGACTGCCATCCGGCCGATTGCCTCCCTGACTTCCGTCCTGTGTATAAGTCGCATCCCGCTTGATCCCGTCCGCCCACGTCGCCGCAATCATGAAAATCATCAGATTCCTATCGTCCGCCGATGCCCCGGGCGCTTCCTTATCCACTGTTGCCGACCAATCGCCATATTTCGGATTCAGCTTTAGCAATGCATTGACACGATCGCGCGCCGTGGGCGTCAATTGCTTGTACGCAATGTAGGCCACGGTCATGTGTCCCCGGGCATTCCACGCGAACGCCTCCCCGCTCAGTGCTACTCCCAGCACCACGCACACCAAGACCCTCAGCACCCGTGCCGCGAATTGCATAAACCCTCCGATCCTTGATGCATAGTGCGTTCGTGCCCAAATTCGTTTCTTGCATTTGTGAATGAGCGGCTCATTTACGTTGCGCAACGCAACTCTTCGACGATCGCACTTTCTCTCCGGTTTCGCGCCCACTCCGTGTAAAATTATCAGTTCAACTTCACCGCAAAGGGGCCACCCACAAGGGCGAGCACATGGCAAACGTCAACACCAAGAAAGGCATCATCGGTATTCTCACCGGAGGCGGCGACGTCCCCGGGCTCAACCCCGCAATCCGCGGCGTCACCTTCCGCGCGCTCCGCGAAGGCTATCAAGTGATCGGATTTCGCCATGGCTGGGGCGGCTTGATCGAAATGGTCCGCGACAAATCCTATGACAACTCGGAAAATTTTCAAATACTCACCGAAGATATCGTCAATCGCGCAGGTCGCACCGGTGGCACATTTCTCCATTCATCGCGCACCAACCCTGGCCGCACCAGCAAAGCCAACGTCCCTGAACATCTGAAATCTCAATACAACGCCGAGAAAAACGATCTCACTCCGGAAGTCCTCAAAAATCTCGAATGGCTCGGCATCGACTACATGGTTCCCATCGGCGGCGACGACACGCTCAGCTACGGCGTGCGCCTGCATCAGGAAGGCTTCAAAGTAGTCGCCATTCCAAAAACGATGGACAACGACGTTCCCGGCACCGACTACTGCATCGGCTTCAGCACTTGCGTCACGCGCACCATTCAACTGACCAACGATTTGCGCACCTCCGCTGGCTCGCACGAACGTTTTCTGGTCCTCGAAGTTTTCGGCCGCTATGCCGGATTCACCGCCATGCTCCCGACCATGGCCGGAGCCGCGCATCGCTGCGTCATTCCCGAGCACAAGTTCGATATCGACAACCTCACCGAGCGCCTGGTTTCCGACCGCCACAAAAATCCCAGCCATTACGCCACCGTGCTCGTTTCCGAAGGCGCCATGTTCGAAGGCAGCGAAATGATCTTCGCAAGTGAATCCGCTGACGCTTACGGCCACAAAAAACTTGGCGGCATCGGCGAAATCGTCGCCGAAGAAGTCAAAAATCGCTCCGCCAAATTCAACAAGGGCAAAAAAATCGAAGTCATCAGCCAAAAGCTCGGCTATCTCGTCCGCTCCGGCGATCCCGATGCGCTCGATTCCATCGTACCGATGGCTTACGGCAACCTCGCCCTGGATTTAATTCTCAATAAAACTTTCGGCCGTCTCGTGGTCCTCAAAGAGGGCCGCTACGACAACGTGCCCATCGGCACCATCACCGCCACGAAAAAATTCGTCAACGTAAAAGAACAGTACAACACCGAGCGCCTTCGCCCGCAATATACCAGCTTCGCCAACAAGCCCCTCTTCCTGATGGGCTCCTAGCAGGTGTTCCTTAGCACTTGCTTGGTAGCGGCCGCCTTCTGAGGCGGGCGTTCTGGAGTGCGGCGGCCCAACTGCCGCTTTTACTTTTTTTGTGATGCCGGTTCATCGCGCCGTCTTTCGTAGTGGCAGGGTCTTCAGACCGGTGCCTTTTCTTTATGTGCTCAAAAAAATGGCGACTAACAAACACGAGCTCTCTTGCCTCCACCTGCCACCCCGGCCAGCTATCTCTTTCGCACAGCCCTCTTTCCTTTCCCGCCCCTTCCCCTCACAATCCCAAGAAGCCTCCCCGGCCTGATCGCGCGCAACATTTTCTCTTGCGCGTTTAGCCCGAATTCTGTTTCGCTATCATTACATTCTGCCGCACGCCACCCCGCGCGCGGACCGGCGGTGCACGATGTCAGCAACAGCGCAACATCTCCTGGGCCAGCTCGCGGACGGCCGCTTCCCGCTCCGCAAACTTCTCGGCGTCTCGCAGAATTCTGCAGTCTTCCTCACCTCGGAACCCGTGCAACCCGGCGATCCTGCTCCCGACATCGCCATAAAATTAATTCCCGAAGATCCTGCCACTTCCGATCTCCAGCTCGATCACTGGCGCGCTGCTGCCGCTCTCTCTCATCCTGGACTTCTTCGCATCCACCATTTCGGCCGCTGCACCATTGACGGTTCCCATTGCCTGTACATCGTCACCGATCGCGCCGACGAAGATCTCGGCCAGCTTCTCCCGCGCCGCGCGCTCACACCTGATGAAACCAGCGGTATGCTCGCGGCCGTCCTGCCCACGCTCGATTTTCTTCACGAAAGCGGCTTCGTCCATGCCGGCGTTAAGCCTTCTAATATTCACGCTACCGGCGACCAGGTAAAGCTTTCCGCCGACCGCATCGTGCCCGCAGGCGAATCCGCTTCCACCTGGCCGCTGGCCGCGCCGTTCGCCGCTCCCGAATCCGTACTTTTTCCCGCGTCCGACATGTGGTCTCTCGGCGTTTCCATCTGCGAAACACTAACCAAAATTTTACCGCAGCAACGTCCCTCCGGCCGATTCGTACTTCCCGAACTCCCCGCTCCCTACGACGAAATCGTTCGCTCCGCTCTTTTCGAAGACGCCACGCTCCGCATCACACTCGACCAGGTTCGCGCGCTCCTCGATCCATCCTTTATCGCCAAGCGCAAAACCTCCTCCCTCGCCAACGAACCCGCCGCTTCTCACACCGATCCCGCCCCAGTGGACTCGCCCTACATTCGTCCGCCCGGCACTCCGGGCTCCCCCGAGTCCCTCATCGCCGCAGTCGAGCCGTCTTCCGCCACATCTCCGTCCACGCGTCCACGCGTCGCCGCTCAACGCCAACCGCTTCCGGAAATCGATCCACTCGCCGTGCCGCTTTCCCCAGTTTCCCCGAACGCTTCTCCCATCCCCTCCCGCAGTGCAACGCCGCAACCTTCGCGGGCGCCAATTCCGGTCAGCTCACTTCCGCAAGTCAACGCCACCATTGGCAGCGCGCGCCGCGTCATCTCTCCCAATCCGCAGCCGCGTTCCAACAAACTCTTTCTGGTCAGCGCGGCCGCCGCCGTCCTCCTGGCCATCGTCTTTGTGCCGCGCCTGATCCTCCGTTCGTCCAAATCCACCGCGCCGAATTCCACCAACTCCAGCGCCACTTCTCCGGCTACAGAAAACTCGCGCGCCACCGCAATTCCATCGCCATCTTCGAATTCCGCAAGCGCCGCAAACCCCGCGGACTCAGAAACCAACTCCGCGCCAACGTCGCCCAAAAATTCCGCCGACCTGAATCCGCCGGTCGCAAACTCGACCGAAGCAAGCTCGCTAACAACAATTCCTGCTTCGCCCTCTGCAAATTCAAATTCGCCCACAAACAAGAACCATCCCTCGGCAAAGTCTGAATCCCCAAGCCCATCAGCCTCGCGCAGCACACCCCCCGGACTAGTCACTCACGCGCCGGCAAACGTAAATCCCGCAGCTTCAGCCCCGTCTATCGCAACTCCATCCATCCAGCGCAAAGTCCTTCCTGTAGTCTCCGAAAAAGCCCGCGCCACCATTCGCGGCAGCGTCCGCATCAACGTCCGCGTACAACTCAATCCCGACGGCACAGTCTCCTCCGCCGAACTAGCCGCTCCCGCTCCCAGCCAATTCTTCGCCGACCTGGCCCTAAAAGCCGCCCGCCAATGGCAATTCGGCGCACCGCCGTCTTCCTCCTCCGAACCGCTGCCCCCATCCACCGTAATCCGCTTCGACTTCACCCAAACCTCCACCGCCGCCTACCTCCCATAGACTCTGTTGTGGCGGAGCCCATTCCGTCTCAAGAAATGAGTTCGCAGCGAGAACGCTGCTGTTACAAGCTGTAACGGCGCGCAAAAGCTTTGGTTTTCGTTCTGGGACCGTCGTGATCTCCTAACAACGTGCCTCATCTGCTCCAAGCGCCTCGACGTACGGCGCACCAACCGCGGCTCAATTCCTCGATTCGTCTGCGGCCATCGCCCACCACCCACTACTCACCGCTTGCCGCCCTGTGTTACCTTGCCCCTTGGCCCCGCCGCCAAACGCACATGCCAACCAGAGTCCAAATCTACGGGCAGACCTATTCGATCGCTGGCGATCTCGATCCCGCCTACGTACAGAAACTGGCCGCCTATGTGGATGAAAAAATGCGGGCCATCTCGGATGCCACCACCACCGTGGACACTCAGAAAGCCGCGGTCCTGGCCGCCCTCGCCATTGCCGACGAACTGCACAGCGGCCTGCGCGAACGCACCGAACAGGAAGAACTCTTACGCGAACAAGCCGAACGCTGCCTCACCCTTGTCGAACGCGCCCTCAAACAAACCGCTTAGCGAATCTACATTGCTCCTAACATCTCGTCCTTCCGAGCAGTGCGAGGAATCTCTTGCCTGTCGAGCGCCATCCATCACGAGGCAACCGCCGCGAGTAGCTCAGTCGGGCGATGCAATGCCTTCGTACAGAAACGTCATCGGCTTTGGACCGTGTTTCATATAGCCGGTCGTCAGATGCGTGATGTGAAAGCCCGCCTGCTCCAGCAACCCAGAAATTGGCCGGTTCAAGTGACATCCGCCCGCAATGCGCTTCCAAATCGGCGTCAAACGATCCTGCCACTTTTTCACGCTCTCGTCGGGCGATTGTCCGTGTTCGACAAAAAGAAGTTGCCCGCCCGGCTTCAACACACGCCGCATTTCGCGCAACGCTTGCGGCGCATCCTCAATCGAGCACAGCGTCCAGGTCATCACCACAGTGTCCACGGTGCCGGGCTCCAGTGGAATTGTTTCCGCCGAAGCTTCCAGGAAATTCACGGCGGCGATGCGGTGGAAAGATTCGCCGGCCGCGCGGCGCGCCATGCTAATCAATTTCGCGGAAGGCTCCAGCGCAACAATTTCTTTCACGCGCTGCTGATAAAATTTCAGATTGGCGCCTGCGCCGATGCCAATTTCCAGCACGCGCCCTTCCGCTCCTGCAAGCACTCGTTCGCGGTACGACTCCAGCTCGCGATTGCGCATCGCAAGGTTCACCAGATGCGGAACAATGTGCTCTTGATAAAAACTCATGATAAATTCTTTCGCCGCGGCGGCAGATAACTCGGCAACTCTTCTTTAGCTGACGACCGCTCTCACTGGCTCCAGTCAGTTGGCGTGCGCTCCCAGCGATGTTTTTGCAATTCGGAATGCAGCACTTCTGGCAGCGGACCCTTGTCGCTGGCGGCGATGTTCGCTTCGACGTTGCGAATTTTTCGCATGCCGGGAATGATCGAGCTCACATCCGGATTATTCAAAATAAATCGCAGTGCCATTTCTGGCATCGAAGAGGCGTGCGGAATCAAATATTTCAGCGCATCGGCGTGTTCCACGCTGCTGCGCAAATTTTCTGGAACGAAATATGTGCTGCGCCAATCTTCTTTCGGCCATTTGCTGTCGAGTGTTAACGTTCCGGTCAGCGAACCTTCGTCAAAGGGAACGCGCGCAATCACCGCGACATCTTTTTCGTGGCACACGGGGAAAAGTTCATCTTCCGGATTCTGGTCGAAAATGTTGTAGATCACCTGCACCGCATCCACCAATCCGGATTTCACAGCGCGGATTCCGTTCCACGGTTCCCAGCGGTTCAAGCTGATCCCGATGGCGCGCACTTTTCCGCTGGCGCGTAATTTTTCGATCGTGCGAACCATGCGCTCATCATCCAGCCACTTGTCCTCCCAGGTGTGATACTGGATTAAATCGAGTGTGTCCGTTCCAATGTTGCGCAAACTTTTTTCCACGTAATCGAAAACGTATTCCGGCGGATACGATTCATCGAGAGAAAAATTGCGTTTGGACGGCCACTGGCGATTTTTCGGAGGAACTTTCGTCGCAACATATAATTGATCGGATGGATTTGCACGCAGCGCTTTGCCCAGCAACTCTTCGCTGTGCCCATCGCCGTACGCCCACGCAGTGTCAAACAAATTGCATCCAAGATCGATGGCCCGCTGCAGCGACGCCAGCGATTCTGCGTCCTGGGAACCGGTCCATCCCGCCATGCCCCACATGCCATATCCAATTTCGCCGACTTGCCATCCCGTGCGTCCAAATCTCCGAAATTTCATGCGCTTGTCTCCTGGCAGGATTATATGACGCGGAACGCGCGTTCCGCTTATAACTGTTGCGATTCAGCTGTACCTCGGTACAGGCGGTTTGGAAAGATATGGCTGTTAGCATCAATTAGCAAAGGGAGTGACCTTTCGGGAGAGATATTCTGATGACGCGTGGTGGCCGCGGTTTAGTTGCGTTGACTCTGGCGTGCTGTGCGACAGCGACGATTGCGCAGCAGCATGCGGCACAACCTGCCGTTACGAAGTCTGTAACGCGAGCAAACGCTGAACCAATGCATTTGACTACCAAGTCGGAACGCGCGCGCGAAATTTTTGGTCAAGCAATTGTTTTGAACGGAAACTACCGTTTGGATGAATGCCTGAACAATTTGCGAAACGCGGTGGGCGAGGATGCTAATTTCGCGGTCGGATGGAGTTTGCTGGCGTACTTCGCGACTGACGCGCACGAAGCCGCCGACGCGTTGGCGCATGCGCAAAGCCTGGTGGGGAGAACTTCGCCGAGCGAAATGCTTTTTGTGCGCTGGATAGCGGCACAGAAACATAACGACCAGCTCGCGGCGATTTCCAATCTCAACGATTTAACGAAACGTGAATCCGGCGACAAATTTATTTTGTACCTGGCGGGACGCTGGTTTGTGGATCAGCGAGATCAGCAAAAGGCAGTACCACTTTTTGAAAAAGTCCTGGTGCTCGATCCGGAGTTCACTCCGGTTTTGAACCGGCTGGGCTACGCCTACGCGGCAATGGGCGATATGGCGCACGCGGAAACATTGATGCAGAGTTATGTGGCGGCCATGCCGGCTGATCCGAATCCGGAAGATTCCTACGGAGATATTCTTTTCAAGGCCGGCAGATTCAATGAAGCGCGCGCACACTTTGAAGCGGCGCTGAAAAAGGATCCGTCGTTTGGACCTTCGCAGCATGAGTTGGGCGATGTGTTCGCGATGCTGGGCAATCAGGATGCGGCGCGCGACGCATATCACAAATCCGCGCGGGTGGCGGCGAATCCGCGGCGCAGCCTGGAATTCCGGTCATCCATCGCATTGAGTTACGTTCGCGACAACCTGTATGGATTCGCGGATCGCGAATACGCGGCGCTGGCAGCGGAGGCGAAAGCGCAAAAGTACACGGACCTGGAAGCGGGTTTTCACGAAGCGATGGCGCTTTATCAAACGGACGATTTTGCGGCGCTGAAACATCTGGATGCGGCGGAAGATGCGATTCGCAAGGACGAGGACCTGGCGACGGTAACGCGCGACGAGCACATGGCGGTGATTCGCCGCTGGCGCGGCGTCCGTTCCCTGCATGCGGGAAATTCCGCGATGACTGATGTGTGCATACGCGTGATGGAGCAAAAGTACGAATCCACGGAGAACGAATTCATTGCCGATCAACTGCATGCGCTGCGTGGCGCGTGGTTCGTGGAACAAAAGAAATTCGCAGAAGCAATTCCCGAGCTGGAACAAGCGAATAACGATGTGTTTTCTTTGGAGTTGCTGGCGCGCGCCAGACGGCAATCAGGCGACGCAACCGGCGCGGACGCCGCGCTGCGGCAACTTCTTGCCATTCACTCTTCAACGATGGACGCAGTGCTGGTGGTAGAGCCCCTTCGCCAAAAATCCAATGTTTCCGCAGCCACTTCCCGATAAAGCCCTGAAATAATTTGCGCTGCCGGCGAACGAGAAAAGACTTCGGTCTTATTCCTTGAGCTTGAGTTTGCCGGCGGATTTTTGTTCTTCCAGGAAGTCTTTCAATTCCGGTCCGACGCCGAGTAAACGAATCCATTGTTCGTAGTACAGAGTGACCGGGAAGCGGCCGAGACCGTAGACGCTGACGCCACCTTTCTCGCCCACGCGAAAATCGAGGGCTCCGCTCTTTTTCGAGCCGAGTTGTTTTTGTGCTTGTTCGAGTTGTGCTTTCAGTTCTTCGTAGGATGGTTCGGACATTTCGATCCTCCGCGCAGAGTCTAAGAAAGAATTTAACACAGAGCGTACGCAGAAAAAGTACCGAGGGCACCTGAAAACGTTACGGAGCTTGCAGCGTTTAAGTGAATAGAGAACAGCTTCTAACGGAGAAAGCACCGGTCTAAAGACCGGCCACTACCAAAAACGCGCGATTTCGGGGAAGGAAATAGGCATGAGCTACTCGAACTGGCGGGATAAAGCCTTCTCTCTCTCTCTCTCTCTCTCTCTCTCTCTGAAAGTTTACGAGCAAGATTAGACCTGGAGGCGGTCGCCTTCCTGAGCGGCTACTTCGTACAGAACGGGATTGATGAAAAAGCCGAGCACGAGGCGAGAGATAAGGCCGGCGACGACGACGATGGCGAAAGGTTTTTGCGTGTCGCTGCCCACACCGGTGGACATGGCAGCCGGCAGTAAGCCGAGACACGCAACCAGCGCGGTCATCATGATGGGGCGGAGGCGAAGCAGAGAAGCTTCGAGAGTGGCCTGGCGAATGGTACGTCCTTCGAGACGCAGTTTATTGATGTAGCTGACAAGAATGACAGCCGTCTGCACGGAGACGCCAAGCAGTGCGAGCAGCCCGAGAAAACTCGAGACGCTGAGGGGAGTGTGCGTAAGTTTCAAGGCAATGAGTGCGCCAACGGGTTCAGTGAGAACGACGCCGAGAGCGATGGAGATGGGAAACTTCAGGTTGCCGTATAACGCAAAAAGAATCATGAAAATCAGAAATACGGCGAGCGGGCCAATAATATAAAGCTGCGATTTTGCTTCGAGCAGTTCGCCATATTCGCCGCCCCATTCCATGCGGTAGCCTTCAGGGAGTCTTACATTTTTGGCGATGTTCTGCTGGCCTTCGTTGACGATGCCTTCGAGGTTGCGGCCTTCCACGGAAAACTGAATGCCAATGTAGCGCGAATTATTCTCGCGATAGATGAAAGATGCGCCGGAGGCTTCGCGGATGGTGGCGAGTTCGGAGAGCGGAATCTGCTGCCCAGCGGGTGCGGGAACGAGCAGATTGCCGATGTCACGGGCATTCGAACGGAATTGTGGTTCCATTCGAACCACCATGTCGAAAAGTTTTTCGCCCTGAATGACCTGGGTGGCGGTTTGCCCGCCGACGGCGGCCTGGATAACGGCTTCGACGTCGGAGACGTTGATGCCGTACCGCGCGATTTTCTGGCGGTCAGCATCGATGATGAGACTGGGCTGGCCGAGTTCGCGAACGACGGTTAATTCCTTGAAGCCGGGAGTGTGGTCGAGGACATTGCGAATATCGACGGCTTTGTTTTCGAGAACATCGAGGTCAGGACCAAAAACCTTTACGGCGAGGGCAGATTTGAGGCCGGTGAGAGCTTCGTCCACGGCGTCTTCAGCAGGCTGCGTGTAATTGAAGATTACGCCGGGATAGGATTCGAGTTTGCGCTGAATGTCTTTTTCGAGTTCCGGCTTGTTGCGAATCGCGGATTGGCTCCAGGCTTTGTCGTTGTAAGGCTTGAGGCCTACATAAAATTCACAATTAAAAAATCCCGTGGGGTCGGTGCCGTCATCGGGCCGCCCGAGTTCAGAGCCGACGACGGTGACCATCGGATACTGGTTGAGAATTTGGCGGATTTCGGGAGCAAACTTGGCTGCTTCTTCAAAAGAAATGGTGTATGGCATGGTGGCGCGAACCCAGAGGGCGCCTTCATCGAGATGCGGCAGAAATTCGCCACCAATAAAAGGAACAAGCAGAAGCGTAGAAGCAAAGATCAACGCGGTCACCAGGATGGTGGCTTTCGGATGATCGAGGCACCATTCGAGGCGACCGGAGTACCAATCGCGAATGCCGTTGAAGATGCGGTTTTCTTTTTCCTTTACGCCTTTGCGAAACCAATAGGAAGCGAGAACCGGAACCAAAGTAAGAGTGATGAGCAACGCGCCTACGAGCGCGAAGGCCATGGTGTCCGCCATGGGATGAAAAAGTTTTCCAGCAGGTCCGCTGAGCGCGTAGATCGGCAGGTAGCCGGCGATGATGACCGCGACGGAATAAAAGATGGGACGGTCAACATCACGGGCGGCGTGCAGCAGGACTTCGTGGAGATTGTATTCCCGGCCGTGACGCTCGCTGAGTTCGCGATAAATGTTTTCGACCATGACGATAGTGCCGTCAATGATGATTCCGAAATCGATGGCGCCGATGGAAAGAAGATTGGCGGCTTCGCCGGTGAGGTGAAGAAAGATGAACGCAAAGAGCAGCGCGAGCGGGATGGTGAGAGCAGTGATGACCGCCGCGCGAACACTAACCAGGAAAAAGATTAAAACGATCAAAACTAAAATCATTCCGCGAAGGAGATTGCCTTCAACGGTGCCGGTGGTGACGCGGACGAGATCGCTGCGGTCGTAATAGGGGCGGACGCGAACGTCGCGGGGCAGGAGATTTTTATTAATTTCCTCGGTTTTTCGCTCGACACCCTGAAGAACGTTCTGAGTTTGTTCGCCGCGGCGCATGAGAATGACGCCTTCGACAGCGTCGTCGTTATTTTTGGTTTTGTCCTGGAAGCCAAAGATGCCGAGACGGGGCGCGTGGCCGATTTCAACGTGACCAATGTCGCGGATGCGTACCGGAGCGCCGTTGTTGCTGGCGACAACGATTTCCCCGATGTCGTCCGTCGATTTAACCAGGCCCAGGCCGCGCACGTAATAAAACTGGCCGCCCTGAGAATAAAAGCCGCCGCCGGTATTGGCGTTGTTGGACTGGAGGGCGTTGACGACCTGCACGACGGGAATGTGAAAACCGTACAGGCGGACGGGATCGAGCAGGACGTGATACTGCATGGTGGGACCGCCGAAGCCGGAATCGTCGGCTACGCCAGGAACGCTGCGGTAGGCGCGCTCGATAATCCAGTCTTCAAAGGTATGCAATTCCTGCGGAGAACGGTCGGGACTTTCAATCACGTAGCGATAGACCAGGCCGCTGGGGCTGAAAAGCGGCGCCATGCTGGGAGTGACGCCCTGCGGAAGGGTGGCGTCACTGAGGCGCTGAAAAACGACCTGGCGCGCGAAATATGGATCGACCCCCTCGTCAAAAGTCAGGCGAACATCGGAAAGGCCATAGAGAGAGATGGAGCGCATGACCTGAAGACGCGGCGCACCATTCATGGCCAGTTCGAGGGGCAGGGTGGCGAGGCGTTCGACTTCTTCAGCGGCGTGACCGGGCCACTGCGTCACCAGTTCGACCATGGGGGGAGAAAGATCTGGATAGGCATCCACGGGCATCTGCCGGAACGACCAGATTCCAGCGATCACCACGAGAACGGTGACCATGAGAACGAGAAAGCGCTGACGAAGCGCAAAATGAACGATGCGATGGATCATCGCCGGATACCGCGAGCTCCCTTGAATGCCTAGTGCTGCAACGAATTCATGAACTGCATAAACAGACTTCCGTTAGCGGCCACGCGTTCGCCTTCCTTGACGCCGGTTTTGAGCTGAACGCGGCCCTGATTGGATTCGCCAAGCGTGACCTGGCGACGCGCGAATTCGGTGGAGGCAGTCAGGACGTAGACGAAAGGCTCGTTTTCGCTGTCGCGGAGAACAGCACCGTCGGGAACGGTGAGCACGTTCCGCAGGGGAGCGGCGCGGACGGTGGCGGCGACGTACATGTCTTTTTTCAATTTTTTGCCGGGATTTTGGGTGACGATGCGGGCCTGCAGAGTGCGCGTGGTGGCGTCAAGAGCGGGGGCAATGTAGGAAATCTTTCCGTGGAAAGTTTCCGGGTAGGTGTCGGTGGAAATCTCGACCTCCTGCCCTTGATGCACGAACGCGAGATCGCTTTGGTAGACGTTGACAAGTACCCAGACGATGCTGGTGTCTGAAATAGTGAAACACTGCGTGGCACCGGCTTGCAGAAGCTGGCCCGGACCGACGAGGCGCTCGACGATCTCCCCTGCGACGGGGGCAATCACAGGAATTTCCGCGGTGGACCGTGTGGGATTTTTGGCGACAGACTCGGGATCCTTCAAGCCGAGAGCGCGCAGGGCGTCGGAGGATGATTCTAGGTCGGCGCGAGCCTGCGCGTGGGCGGATTCCGCCTGCTGCAGGTCAGCTTCGGCGATGGCGCCGTGAGCGTAAAGATCCTTGGCGCGAGTGAAGAGCTTGTCAGAAAGCTCGTAAGTGTCGCGGGCTTTGATATACGCGGAGCGCGCGACGGAATAGTCCGGGCTGGTGACAAGGAGAAGTGGCTGGCCTTGGTGAACGATTTGGCCGGGAGTGGCGAGAATTTCGTGAACCGGTCCGCCGATGGGAGAAAAGACTGGGGAGGTTTGAAATGCGTTATAGGCGACACCGCCGGTGAGACGAAGCGTGCGGGGCAGATTTTCCTTTTGTACCGGAACAACCTGGACGTGTGCCATCTGCTCCGGTGTGATTTGAAACGTTTGGGCGGTGTCGGCTTTACGCTCGCTGGCGGTGTAGGACGTCATTTTGGATTCGGATTCACCCGCGCGGCTGCCACAACCCGAGCCGGCAAATGCCAGGAGGAGACTCGCGATCAGGTAGAAAGGGGTGCCATTGCGTGTGGTGGCTGTCATGGAAGGTTCCTAGTGCCCACGGCCTGGCGCAACTGTTCGAGAGCGAGCATGTAGTTGGCGAGGGACTGGCGGTAGGCGAGCTGGTTGGCGCGGTAGGTGCGCTCCGCATCGAGAAAATCGAGGAGGCTAGCGGCGCCGCGGCGATAGGCGTACTCGCTGATGTCGCGGGACTGTTTGGCCTGGTCAACGTAGCCGCCGCGATAAAGCTGAACGATCTGGTCGTTGGTGCGGAGATTCTCGTACGCGTCCACGACATCGGTCGAAACTTGCTGCGTGGTTTCGCTGAACTGCTGCTGGGCCTGGGTGATGGTGTAGCCGGTGCGCGCTATTTCGCCCTGGTTGCGATCGAACACGGCTAAGGGAATGCTGAACGATACGGTCGCACTGCTGACTCCCCCGGTGTGCGAGTAGCTGAGGCCCGCAGTGAGATCCTGCTTGCCATTGGCGCGAGCCAAAGCTTCCTGGCTGCGTGCGGCGGTGACGCTCTCTTGCGCGGCGAGCAAGTCTGGACGCGAACGGCTAGCAAGCACCTTTAAATCGGTGAGAGAGGCGTTCTGTGGCTGATAGTCGAGATCGCCAGTGACGTCGTAATCGTCGGGGATCGATTCGAAGCCGAGGAACTGACGCAGGCCGGCCAGGGCCTGGATGCGGGCGAGCTGGGCGCTGGAAACGTCGGTTTGGAATTGCAGAAGCTGCAGCTTGATTTTCAGCAAGTCACCTTCGCTCATATCTCCGGCGCGGCGGCGAGCTTCACTGATGTCCACGGTTTTCTGGAAGCTGTTGAGATCCTGTTTGGCGAACTCTAGAGTGGATTCGGCTAGAAGAACATTGATGAATTGCTGGGCGACGTTGAATTGGAGCTGGCGTTCGGAATCGGAAACCTGAGAGCGGACAACGGTTGTGGCGTCTCGCGCGGCGGCAAGGCGGTGTTGACGTTTTTTGCCGCGTTCGAAGAGATAGCTGGCACCGATGTCAAATTGGGCGGTGTTGTTCAGATAATCGTTGTTGAAATTGTCGGGCTGAAAGATGGGAAGGAACTGGGCGTCCCAAGCGAGCGTTGGGTTGGGACGAAGGTTGGCGGTGATTTCCTGGGCCTGGTTTTGCAGGATGGTGGAACGGAGGGCGAGAAGGGCGTGGTTGTGCTCGAGAGCAAGGCGCAGCGCGTCATCGAGAGTGACGTGCGCCGAGGCGGAGGGATTTTGCGCGGCAGGAATGGGCGTCGGGGTAGCCGGCGGCGCTTCTTGTGCGGAAGCGCTTGTCAGCACGGCCAGCATCCCCGCGGTGAGAGCAACAGCAATTCTCATTTTCCGAGATACCTCTCAGGTTCCGCGGAATCTCCGCGGAAATTAGTTGAGGGGAAAAATTACGAACCGGGAATTCAGATCAGAGAGACGGAGGAGCGCGGGGGGAAGTGACGGTACAGGAGAGCGAAGGGAGTGCAGCATGGGAGCACGGGGTTTCGAACCGGCAAACGATAGGGGTAAGCTGAACAAGCAGAGCAGGAGCGAGGACCGCATGACTGGCGGTAGCGCAAAACTGACAAATGTGGGAGCCAGAGCTGTCCGGAGCGAAATCGGCGCAAAAATGGAGTTGCGCTCCTAAGAGAAGAAGAGCAAGAAATACGGTCAGCCAACGGCTGGTAGGGCTGTAGGAGCGCACAAGAGTACTACTACCAGGATAAGGAAGATTAGAGGGCGGGTCAATAACAACTCAGACGAACTGAGACTTGTGTCTATAAAGTAGAACCAGAATGAATAAAGGAGCGTCTAACCGGGCGTAGGAGTGTAAGCTGATTCTATGGCGGCGCGCGAAAACTCTAGCGGAGTGCGATTGCGACGGATTGGCGCTGCGTTGCTGTGCCTGGTGTTGCTCTATTTCGCGGGTGGTGGCAGCTTTCTGCACGAACACCATGGCGCCCCAGAAACGGTTTGCCATGTCTGCCAGTCGCTGCATGCCCCGGTACTGACCATTGCCTTCAGCGGAATCGCTTCCGCACCACAAATTTCTGGTTGGCACGATTCGCGGCCTGTTTTTAAGGCTGCTCTTGACGAAGTTTCGCTTCTACGTTCTGGCCGCGCACCGCCGTCTGCTTAAAACATCCCCTCTGATGATTGCTCTGTAGTTTGTTGTCCTCCGACCAGCTTGGAAGCTGCGGAAGACGCGCCGATTCCCAACAGGTGCCGGTTCCCGACAAAACAGGGGCGCAAACCAACGCCAACCCGCCGCTAGATGCAGCGGCCTTGATTCACCAACCATACACCGCCCATTGGGCAGGGAGAAAATAATGTTAAAGAATTTGCGAAGTATTGCAGGGCTGGCATTCGTTTTGAGTTTGTGTATTGGCGCACTTCCGGCGCGAGCGCAGTTGGGCAATTCGGGATCAATCGAAGGAGTGGTGAAGGACCCGTCGGGAGCGGTGGTAGGGAACGCCACCGTGGAGATTTCTTACGGGGTGAGCGGCTTTCAGCGGACCACAACCACGGGAAGCGACGGGAGCTTCCGGTTCACGAACGTGCCCTTTAACACATACCACACGGTGGTGACAGCGGCGGGATTCGCGTCGTACGTGCAGGACACGGATGTGCGTTCGGCCGTACCCGTTAACGTGCAGGTCACTTTGAAAGTCGGCGCGGCGCAAACAAGCGTCACCGTGGAAGCGAGTGGCGGCGACCTGGTAGAAACCGAATCGACATTTCACACCGACGTGGATCAGGGGATCATCGACAGGTTGCCGGTTGAAAGCGTTTCGTCCTCGTTTACCTCGATCGCAACGCTGGTATCGCCGGGGGTGGCGGCGGACTCAAACGGGCTCATGCACGGACTCGGAGATCACGCAGAGAACTCGATCTCGCTGGATGGACAGCCGATCACGGACCAGTTTAGCAAAGTCTTTTCGAACCAGCTTCCGTCTGACGCGATCCAATCCATGGAGATCATATCGGGGGCGCCGCCAGCCGAGTTTGGCGACAAAACGAGCCTGGTGATTAAGGCGACCACGAAATCGGGCCTGGGAGTGACGCGGCCCACCGGAACCGTATACGCGGATTACGGCAGCTTCGGAACGACCAACGCCGGATTCAATGTCGCCTACGGCGGCCAGAAGTGGGGCAACTTTCTTGCGGCCAACGGGCTCAATTCAGGAAGATTCCTGGACCCGCCAGAGTTTCAGGTAATCCACGCAAAAGGCAACGAAGAGAACATTTTTGACCGCTTTGATTACCAGTTCTCACAGAAAGATACTCTGCACCTGAACGCGAATTACACCCGATCGTGGTTTCAGACACCGAACGCGTTCGACAATCTGAACCTCACCGACGTCAACGGCAATCCTGTGGGTAATACCGACCAGCGCTCCAAAATCCAAACCTATAACATCGCGCCGGTTTGGACGCGGCTCATCAGCCCGACGACATTGTTCACGTTTGGAGCGTTCGTGCGCCACGATCGGTTCGATTACTATCCCAGCGGCAATCCGCTGGCAGACTTCACATCCATTCAATCGGAAAGCGTCGCGCAAAACAGGACGCTGACCAATGCGGGGCTGCGCTCTGATATTTCCTACGTGAAGGGAATCAACAATATTAAGGCAGGCGTGGTTTATCAGCAGACATTCCTGACAGAGGACGATAACCTGGCGGTCGTAAATCCGACGTTGAATTCGCCGTGCCTCGACATAAACGGCAATCCACAAACGGGCTTTACTGACCCTACGCAATGCGCCGCGGCAGGACTTACACCGAATAACGGGACCAACCCGAATGCCACGGTCGCGCCGTTTATTCCTTTGCTTGGCTGCTTCGATCTGACCAGGCCCACACCGGCGGCCGGCGACGGCTGCAGCAATGCGGCGAGCACCTTTCATTTGTTCCACGGCCACACGGACGTGAAGGAATTGGCGCTATACGCTCAGGACACCATTACAAAGAACAACTGGTCATTCAATTTGGGAATTCGAGGCGACGTGTACAACGGAATTTCGAATTACGCGACACCCGAGCCTAGACTAGGAGTGGCGTATAACATCAAGCCCAGTAACACAGTGCTGCGGCTGTCCTATGCACGGGTGATGGAGACACCGTTCAACGAAAATCTGGTTCTGGCGAGCGAGGGGTGCAATGACCCGGTGGTAAACGGGGTTTTCAGCGCGTCCTCGGGAGGGTCTCCTTGCTTGAACGTGCCACTTCATCCGGGCTGGCGGAACGAGTTCCACGCGGGATTCGAACAAGCCTTTGGCAAATACCTCGTAATTGATGCGGAGTACTTGTGGAAATACACTCATTACGGGTTCGACTTTAGCATCCTTGGCAATACGCCCGTGACGTTTCCTGTCGAATGGCACAGTTCGAAGATTCCGGGGTGGGCGCTTCGCGCGAGCGTGCCTAATTTCCACGGTTTCACGGCTCTGGTGGTGATGTCGAGCGTGGCAGCGCGGTTCTTCCAGCCGCAAATTTCAGGGCTCGGTGTTACTCCGGGAGGACAAGGCGGGACTGGAGTCTTCCGTATCGATCACGACGAAAAATTCAACCAAACGACACACCTGCAGTACCAGCCATGGAAACAGGGTCCCTGGGTGGGCTTCAACTGGCGCTACGACAGCGGGCTGGTGGTGAGCGGCGTGCCGGATGCGGGTGCCGCGCTGGGGCTGACTCCAAATCAGCAGGTCACCATAGGACTGGCGTGCAATGGAGTGTTCGCTACAGTTGCCGTTCCGCTAACCAACTGCGTAAATCCTGACGGAAGCGAAGGCCGGGTTACTTCGAAGCTGATTACTTTGCCGCAAGGCGGGTTCGGCAACTTTCCAAGCCAGGAAAATGATGACCACAATCCCGACCGCGTTAAGCCGCGTCACTTGTTTGACATCGCGGTTGGAGAAGACAACCTGTTCCGAGGCGATCGCTACCGCTGGAGCCTGCGCTTCACGGTGGTCAATTTAACCAATAAGGTGGCGCTTTATAACTTCCTGTCAAGCTTCACAGGAACCCACTTCGTCACGCCGCGCGCCGAAACAATCGAGCTGGGTTTCCACTTCTAGGGCTGCAGCATGAGAAATTCCCGCGAGGATCACTCACCCTTCAAGGACACCCAGAAGGGCCCTCGCGGGAATCCATCATCAGAATTGCTGGCCGGTTAGCTCGTCCGGTTACTGACAGCTTAGAGCAACTAGAGCCTTGCGAGGCCTTTCTAGGCGTGGTGTGCCTGCCGCAATTTAATGGAGTTATAGTACCGGGATTACCGTAAGTCGCATCCAATTGAGGCGAAGATTACCCTATAAACCTTCCCATTGGATCGGGTAAAGCAGAGCGCGAGAAGGCCGGGAGACATCCTGACGGCGGCACCGGGGTCCGCTTTCAGAGCTGCAGATTGACTTAGCCAGGCATATTCACTGGCTGGACAAGGGTGGCTGCAATAAGGGTGAATCGGGCGGAACTACTCGCGAGAGAATTGGGAAGTAGCCAACAGCCAGGAGAACCGTGCCCTTATTCCGATCAGCAATTTGTCAAATGATCTCATTTGAATCCGCAGGCGCATTCGCTCGCCGCTGGGTGGGTGGTTGGTTGCGGCACGTGGTTGCTGCGTGCGTCTTCATGCTCGCAACGATTCCGGCTCCTGCGCAGACGGCCCCGACCAGTGATCAGAAACAGGGCGAGCAGAAACAAGGCGACCAGAAACCGGGTGCCGGCTCCATTCATGGAGCGCTGACGACCACGCAGGCGGACGACAGCTCGGGCTCGGGTGGGTTGACAGGGATTTCGGTCCAGTTGGCCGCACAGCCTCCCGATGGCGGCCCATTGACCGCCGACACGGATGACGCGGGACATTACGAATTCAAGGACCTGAAACCCGGATCTTATACGATTTCGATCAATCAGACAGGATTCGCGCCCTTTACAAAATCGCTGGAGTTGAAATCCGGAGAGGCGGCAATTGTTGATATTCGCCTGGAGCTACAGACGGTTTCGGAAAAAGTTGAGGTCAGCGAAACGACTCAGACGATAGCGACCGAGGACGCGACGACGCCGACCGTGTCGCTCACTCAGCGGCAGTTGATTTCGCTTCCGACGGCACAAGAAAAGATTCGCGAAGTTCTTCCGGTGACGCCTGGCGTAGTGAAAATCATAGACGGAAGACTGAGCTTCAAAGGCTCGGACGAGAATCAAAGCCTGCTGCTGGTGAATTCCGCGCGGACCACCGATCCGGTGACAGGAAGTTTCGCAGTGCCGGTGCCGACCGATGCGGTGCAGTCGTTCAATATTTACAAGACGCCGTATAACGCGGGTCTGGGAAGTTTTACCGGCGGAGTGGTGGAAGTCGAAACCAAGCCACCCGACGATGGGTTCACCTACAGGCTGAAGAGTTTTATTCCTTCGGTGCTAGGAAAGAACGGAAGCATGGTCGGGCTGCAGGAGGCAACACCGGGGATCGACTTCAGCGTACCGATCATCAAACACAAACTGCTGTTTTCGGAGATTTTTCAGTACAACATGAAGAAGCGCACGGTACGAGGCCTGCCGTGGCCCTTTGACATCAGCAAGACGCAGGGATTCAGCACATTCTCAACGCTGGAAGCAATTCTCTCCAACAACCACGTGGTGACGCTGACGGTGAACGCGTACCCGCAGCGGATACAGCACGCGGATATCAATGCCCTGGTTCCTCAGCCAGCCTCAAACGACCTGAATCAATCGGGCGCGACGATCGGGCTGACGGACCGATACCAATTTAGTTCCGGCGCAATCTTCAGCACCATCGCGCAGTACACCCGCTTTGATAGCAATGCTCACGGCCAGGGACTTGCGGATATGCTGGTGACACCGGAAGGCTATGGCGGAAATTACTTCAATCGATGGTCGCGCAGAGGCAAGGAATTTCAATTGGTCTCGGCGTATCAGTTTGCAGAGAAAAATTGGTTCGGGCGCCATGAGATACATGCGGGCGTGGATTTCGACTATCGATCTTATACGGGTACCAGCAACTCGAATCCAGTGCAGATTCTTAATCAGGACGGAACTCTCGCAGAACAGATTACTTTTATACCGGGCACGATACCGCGTGCTTCGGATTCAGCGGTAGCCGAGTTTGTGCAGGATCATTGGGTTCTGGACTCGCACTGGTCAGCAGATTGGGGAGCGCGTTTATCTACCGAGACCAACGGTTGGTCCGCGGCGGTGGCTCCGCGGGCTGGTTTGGCTTACTCGCCAGGCGAAAGCGGCAAAACAGTGATTCGGGCGGGCGCGGGACTGTTTTACAGTTTGCTGCCGCTTCTGGCCGGGGACTTCGCGGCAAATCCAACTCAGGTGATTACGCCATTCAATGCAGGCATACCGAGCGGGCCGCCGGCGACCTACGCCAATGTCTACGTGGGCGCCCGGAATCCGCTGAGTGCCAGCAGTTTGCCAAGCGGACCAGACACGACGCCACGGAACCTGACGTGGAATGTTGAGGTCGAGCAGGAGCTGAAGAAAAACTGGATTTTGCGGCTCGGCTACCTGGACAGCCATACGACATATCTTTTCACGGAGAATCCGTTCACTGCGCCGGCGGGCGGGCAATCGTTTTTGGCTCTGGCGAACACGGGGTCATCTTATTATCACGAGGTGGAGACCGGCTTGCATTTCGCGTTTCATCATACCGATGAAGCGAACGTGTCGTACATCTGGAGCCGCACACGCGGCGATTTGAACAACCTTTCCGCGGTGCAGATTCCTTTTCTACAGCCAGTGATTCGGCCAAATGTTTACGGCATTCTGCCGTACGACGTGCCGAACCGGTTGGTGGCCTGGGGGATTTTTTCTCTGCCGAAAAAACTCAAGTTCAGCCCCATCGCGGATTTACACTCTGGCCAGCCGTACTCGAACATTGACACGCTGCAAAATTATGTGGGAACGCCGAACGGGCAGCGATTTGACACATTTTTCACGCTGGACATTAAGATTTATCGTCAATTCCGTGTTCCTTTTATTGGCAAGGATCATGGAAAAGGCAAGGGTCACCATGTGCGGCTGGGTTTCTATTCGCTGAACGTCACGAATCACGGAAATTTCAATGCAGTGTTCAACAACGTGACCGCGCCAAACTTTGGCCAGTTTGCGGGGTTTCTGGACCGGCGCGATGGGGCGGTGATCGACTTTGTCGACTGAGGCGACTTGGTAGGATTCGCGATGGTGAAATAATGGCGAAGATCGCGTGGTGCGTTGGGGGAGGCGGTTTGGCGGCGGGACGCAGAAAGAATACAATTGGGATGGAGCGGTACTTCAAAGCAGGTGAGAGTGCGAAAGCCGTTTGAACCGTAATGAATCTCTGGGGTGCTGCGGACAGACAGCCTGTGTGCACGGCCTGTCCCGTTGGCGCGCTAAAAAGAAGTGGCGTGCAAACGGGGCAGGAAAGCCTAATGGTTGGCTCGTGGTGCCCACCTAATTCGGAGGTTCACGGCCTAGCTCTCCACGGCCGAGCAGTCCGCTCCTTTTTAGTTTTCGGCGATAAGTTGTAAGTATGCAGTAGCACCCGCCTTGTGTGCCTCTGGCGAATCGGGAACCGCGCGAAGTTTTTTCTGTAAACTTAAAACTTAGGACTGGATACTCAATACTGCCCCTATGCGCGTGCTTTTCATTGGAGACATTGTGGGATCGCCGGGGCGCGAGATTGTGCGCGAGCGGCTAGCCGATGTGGTGTCGCAAAAAAAGATTGATCTGGTGATTGCGAACGGAGAGAACTCCGCTTCGGGATTCGGGATTACGCCGAAAATTGTGGACGAGTTGTTGCGGTGTGGCGTTGAGGTGATCAGCGGAGGCAATCACAGTTGGGACCGGCGGGAAATCATGGAGTTTATGCCGCATGAGGCGCGGCTGTTGCGTCCGGCAAATTTTCCTGATGGCGCTCCGGGAAGCGGGATGTATGTGGGAACCGCGAAGAACGGCGTGAAGTATGCGGTGATCAATCTGCAGGGGAGGGTTTTTCTTCCGGCGATTGACGATCCATTCCGCAAAGCGGACGAGTTGCTGGCGAATTTGTTTGCTGACGTGGCGTTTGTCCTGGTGGATATGCATGCGGAAACAACCAGCGAAAAGATTGCGATGGGATGGTATCTGGACGGGCGGGCGACGGCGGTAGTGGGCACGCACACGCACGTAGCGACGGCGGACGAGCACGTGCTTCCGCAAGGGACAGCGTATATCACCGACGTGGGCATGACCGGGCCGCATACCGGCGTGATTGGGATGGACCGGGCTGCGATCATCAAGAAGTTTCTGGATGGGCTGCCAGCGCGGTTCGAAGTGGCCGAAGGTGACGTGCAGATGAACGCGGTGTTGATTGGTACAGACGATGACGGACCGCGCAACAACGCGGGGCGGCTGAAGGCAGAGAGCATTGAACGGCTGCGGCTGCGCATCGATTGAAGGAAGTTCTTCCGGCGGCTCGGCTTATTATTTTTCAGAGCACAAGAGCGGCAAAAGGAAGCAACCAAAAGGGTTATCTGGCAGTCTCACCAAACGCACGGCTTCTGGCGCACAAAAAACCTGGAGTGTACCCGGCCTTGAGAATTCTTGCGGTGATGTGTCTGTTGTTGAGCGCGGCAGGAGCTGCGCGAGCGCAGATTGACGCGGACCTGGTGGCAAAACGGCGGCTGTTTGCGCCGATGGGACCCGGATTAAAGCAGATCCGCGAAGGCGCGGACGGAAAAATCTACATACTGGCGTCTCCCTCGCCTGGGCTGGTGGTATTTTCACCCGAGGCGCGACGTTTGCTGACCATGCGGGAGGCTTCCGGATTGACCGCGGCGGCGTTGACAGAAGCAAGAGCTTCCGGGGACGTGCTGGTAGAGTTTGGCGAAGATTTCGATATAGACGGCGAGGGCACGATTTATATCGCCGATCGCGCGGCAAGTACCGTGCAGGTTTATTCGAAGGAAGGGCGGCATCTGCGGACGATCGAGGTGAGAGCGCCGGTGGCTGTGGCGGCGATGCCCGAAGGGGAAATTGCGGTCGGAACGATGCAGCAGGAACATCTGCTGACGGTATTCGACAAGACGGGGCGGTTGGTTCGCGAGTTTGGCGATCCGGAGCCGCTGACGGGACGCAGCGATCTGAACCGGTTCCTGAATCTTGGCGGTCTGGCGACGGATGCGGCGGGGCATTTGTATTATGGATTTAAGTTTTTTCCTGAACCGACAGTGAGGCAATTCGATCGCTTCGGGTACGCGGGCGAAGATGTGCGGTACACGGCGATTGACGCCATGCCGGAGGCGGCGGCCATGCGCAGGGAAATTGCGCGGCAAGAAAGCCGCGGCAACACGCCGCAATTCAAGCAGGTGATGACGGCGATGGGCGTGGAAAAGCAGACCGGCGAAGTGTGGATTGCGATCGGAAACATGCTGTTGCGCTTCGACAAAGAAGGCAACCGGAGGGCGACGTTCCGGTTGTACACACCGCAAAACGCTCGGCTTGAGGCGGTGGCGATCGTGGTAGAGAAAGATCGTCTGCTGGTCGGCGGCGATCCGGCCGGAATTTATGAATTCGAGCGGCTGGACAAAAAATAGGAAAAAAATTTGTGTTCGTTAGCGCGCCGAAAACTTGGCGCACCAAATATTGCAAGTGAGCAAGAGAAAAATGCGGCGGCGAAAATATATTTTACAACCTGGCGGTTTTTCCACAGAGCGCGCAACGAAAATTTCTCTCGTTTTCTGGGGCGTGGACGTGTGCGGCGCGGGTGCAGTGAATTTTTCCTGAACGAATGCATGGAGTTGCGGGGAGCTAGGGGCCTGCGCGGGCAGTTTTGGTACCTGTGGAAAAGTTGTGTATGCTGTGTGAACGTGGGCACGTCCCCTGCCATACTTTTTGCTTGCCCCCTTCGCCTCAATCGGAGAGAATCCCGCGCTGACACACCGAGGCGGTTCGGCGGTCGAGAGATTGTAAGGGACGCGCGCAGAAATCAGGGGCACGCAGACGTTCGCGCTCGGACAGCCTTCCCGCAGCAAAAAGTAATCACGAGGGCCTTACTTCAAGACAATTAAAGTCTTTCCACAGGATATGCACATCTGTGGAAATAGCGAGGATTTGGTTTTCCGTTCAAATGACGACGGCTATTCAACTTGGCAGAGAACGCGAAGCGGCAAACCTGTGGGACAAGTTTCTGGAACGCGTGAAATCCCGCGTAAGCATCAATACATTTAACACCTGGTTCCAGCCGACCCGGCTGAACCGCTTGGATGCGGACGTGGTTTACGTGCAGATTCCCACGACGGTATTTCGTCAGGTGCTTACGCGGACGTACGGCGAAATCGTAAAGGCCGTTTTCCACGAACTGGGTGTGCCGGCGATGCGGGTGCAGTATGTCTGCACCGAAGAAGAGCCGGTGGCGGCGGTAGCAGTGGCCGCGACAGCGTCCACCAAGCAATCCAAGCTTGATTTTGAGAGCAGCGATCACCAGTTGAACACGCGCTACACGTTTGACTCGTTTGTGGTGGGCAAGTCGAATGAGTTTGCGCACGCCGCTTCGCGGGCGGTTGCGGAACAGCCGTCGAAGGCCTACAACCCGCTGTTTCTTTACGGCGGAGTGGGTATGGGCAAGACGCATTTGATGCATGCCATCGGGCATACGATCAAGCAACGGAATCCGGCGGCGCGGTTGAGCTACGTGAGCGCGGAAAAATTTACGATTGAAGTGATCAACTCGCTGCGCTTCGACAAAATGTTCAGTTTCCGCGAACGGTTTCACACCGTCGATGTGCTGCTGGTGGACGATATTCAGTTCATTGCGGGGAAGGAACGTACGCAGGAAGAATTCTTTCACACCTTCAATGCGCTGTACGAACAACACAAGCAGATTGTGATTTCCTCGGACTGCCTGCCGAAGGATATCAATTCGATTGAAGAGCGGTTGCGTTCGCGTTTTGAGTGGGGACTGATTGCGGACATCCAGCCTCCCGACCTGGAAACGAAGATCGCGATTCTGCAGAAAAAAGCGGAGAACGACCGGTTTGTGCTGCCCGATGACGTGGCGGAATACATCGCGCGGGCGATTAAGTCCAACGTGCGCGAGTTGGAAGGTGCTTTGACGCGGCTGATGGCCTACGCTTCGCTGACTGGCGCCGCTGTGTCGCTGGCAACCGCGCAACAGGTATTGCGCAATATTATTGCGTCACAAGAAAAACGCGTAACGATTGAAGTGATCCAGAAGCGGGTGAGTGAACATTTTAATTTGCGCGAACAGGATTTGAAGGTGCGCAGCAACACGCGCGCGATCGCGTTCCCTCGCCAGGTGGCGATGTACATTGTGAAACAACTGACGACGGCTTCGCTGCCGGAGATTGGCCGCCAGTTTGGCGGCAAACACCATACGACTGTACTGCATTCGATCAACAAGATTGAAGAGATGCGGCGCTCGGACAAAGAATTAAACCGCACGATTACCCGGTTGATGGACGCCTTGCAGTAAGTTTTCCGTCCGACTAACTCCAGCCTGTTTTTTCCCGTATATGGAGTGGTGCGTCCGTTTCGATCTGGCAACCTCCATAAGATTTTTCCCGCAGACATCTTGTGAAGATGGATTGCATAAGCTGGGGATATTTTGTTGAAAGATGAGGATGAAAAAGCAAGACGATGCAATTGGCGGCGGTGTATCCCAGAAATATCCGAGAAAAACACAATGAATGCACAATACATGATCGGTACAATCGACTGACGGGCGTGGAAGTTGTGGCGGTTTCCACAGATACACAGCGCTCATCATCACAACAAGGGATAAATTATTTTTTAAGGAGCAATAGATAGGCTAAGACAAATCCTTTGTTGTTGAAGTTGTTGCTGTGGATTTTTGCGGCTTAGAGCAGGCTAGTCAGCGAGCGCGAGTAAATGAGACCGTGAGAAGTTTCCCACCATTTTCCACATCTGAAGGGCGATCATTGCGTTCGTAAGGCTTTCGCCGGGGGCAAAAAACGAGTAAAGTACGCAGCAGCGGATCAGGCTCCTGAGGAAGGTGTAAATGTCTGCAACCGGCACGGTACGCGAGGAAAGCCAAGCGATGGAATTCAGCGTAAGCAAATCGGCTCTATTGAACGAATTGACGACGACACAGGGAGTTGTGGAACGCAAGACCACAATTCCGATTCTGTCGAATCTGCTGGTTGAAGCGCGCGACGGCCGCGTGACGATTACGGCCACGGACCTGGAATTGAGCGTGCGCACCTCGTGCGAAGCGAACGTTAAAAAAGAAGGCGCCGGAACGATTCCTGCGAAGAAACTTCTGGAACTGGTGCGACTGCTGCCCGAAGGCGAGATCAAGTTCAAACTACTCGACAATCATTGGGTCGAGATCGTAAGCGACAGGAAAAAATACAAACTAGTGGGAATGGCGAAAGAGAATTTTCCAGCGCTACCCGCGATGCCGCACGTGCTGGTGCGGATTCCTGCGACTCTGCTTGAGGGGCTGATTTCGAAAACAAAATTCGCGATCTCGATGGAAGAATCGCGCTATACACTGAATGGCGGCTTGCTGATCTTGAAACCCGACACGCTGGCGATGGTGGCGACGGATGGTCATCGGCTGGCTCTGGCAGAAACAGATCACAAGTTGGCGGGGCTTAATGGCGAAGTGAAAGTGCTGATCCCCAAGAAAGCCATGGACGAAGTGGAAAAGCTTTCCAGCGCGGCCGGCGCCGATGCGCAAATGGATTTTGCCAAAGACGAGAGCCACCTGTTTTTCCAGGTGGGTCACCGGTTGCTGATTTCGCGAATTCTGACCGGGCAATTCCCGAACTACGAAGCGGTGCTGCCGCGCGATAATAACAAGTCCGTGGTGCTGGAGCGCGCGGAATTGAGTGACGCTGTGCGGCGCGTTTCGCAGCTTGCGGACCAAAGATCGCACGCAGTGAAAATGGCGGTTTCGAAAGAAGGCATCGAGATTTCCGCTTCGAGCCCGGAGTACGGCGAAGCTAAAGAAACCATCGAAAAAGATTACAAAGGCGATGCGATTTCGATTGGGTTTAATTCGAGCTATGTTCTGGATTTTCTTGCCGCCGCGGCGGAAGGCCCGATCAGCATCGAACTGAAGGACGAACAGAGTGCCGGGCAGATGCGGCCGCTTGCCGATGAATCCTATCGCTACCGCTACATCATCATGCCGATGCGCATCTGAACTCTCGTCGTTCATGGGAATGGTCTAGATACCTTATAGTAATTTAATTGTTAAGCAGCAAAGCCGCGGTGCAAGGTGAATTGGCGGTCATGCGGGCGTTCGTGCGTTTGCGCGAAATAGCGCTACGACGCCGGATTTCAAGCGATTTTTGAAACATTCGGCGAATGCTGGAAACGCCAATTCCGGCGAAGAAAACGATCGGATTTCACGCCAAAATCAGGTCGTCGGCAAAGTCTGGCGAATCAGGCAGAAGTAAACGTAAACGATAGAAAACAAGTAATTTATAAGCACCGAGCGTCCACGGAAAAAGTTGAGAAAGCTGGTCAACTCAGCTATACTGTTTTTGTTGTCGATTCGCAGAAAATTCCTACAAATCGACACGTCCACCAAGGTATTCAGACCTAGAAAAGTGTGCTCCGCGCCAGGAGCATCGAGGCCTGGAAACCTGGAGAAACGAACCTGCGGAATTCGCCGCAGGGGAATAGTCTTCGCCGCGTCCCGGTGTGCGGGACGGGATGGAGCAGGAACTCTACGAGCCGCAGCACTGCTTGCAGTGCTGGCGGTCAAAGAGTAAGGCGTCGGCCAGTTAAATTTTGTGTGGCCGCACGGGACGATTATTCGCATCCTTCCGCTATCGCGCCAATCTTGCTTCAGTACAGCCGGAATTACGGGTTCGCTACGCGACTGCCGAGGGTTGAGATTTGATGTGAGCACACAAAAAAGTTGCATCAGTTCTTGATCGTTGAGAGATGAGGTTTCATGGGCGATAAAGAAAAAGAAACAGTGCCGGGCAAAACGACGGTTGGCCATCAATACGATGCAAAATCCATCAAAGTGCTGGGTGGTCTGGAAGCGGTGCGTCTGCGTCCCGCGATGTATATCGGTTCGACGGGCGAGATGGGATTGCATCACCTGGTCTGGGAAGTGGTTGACAACTCGGTTGACGAAGCCATGGCTGGTTATGCCGATGAAGTGAATGTCACCGTGCATGAAGACAACTCCGTCACGGTCGTCGACAACGGGCGCGGCATTCCAGTGGACATGCACGCCACCGAGAAGCGTCCAGCAGCGGAAGTAGTACTGACCGTGCTGCACGCCGGCGGTAAATTCGATAGCGATACTTACAAAGTTTCCGGCGGCTTGCACGGCGTCGGTGTTTCGGTCGTTAACGCGCTTTCCGATCACCTGGAACTGGAGATTCAGCGCGACGGCGCGGTGTGGGAGCAGTCGTACGAGAAGGGCAAGCCGACCAACAAACTGAAACAAACCGGCAAGACGCGCAAGACCGGAACGAAAGTCACGTTTCACGCAGATCCCACAATCTTTGATAAGGCTGTCTACAGCTATGACACGCTGGCCACGCGGCTGCGCGAATACGCCTTCCTCAACAAGGGATTAAGGATCACGCTGACGGATGAGCGCAGCGAAAAGAGCGCGGAATTTCGCTTCACCGGCGGTATCGCGGAATTCGTGAAGCACATCAACCGCGGCAAGACTACTCTGCACGATTCGCCCATTTACATGGAAGGCAAAAAAGGCAGCGTCGAGATCGAAATCGCTCTGCAGTATAACGATACCTATGGCGAAAATGTTTTTGCGTTCGCGAATACCATCAACACGGTTGACGGCGGCACGCATCTTTCCGGGTTTCGTTCGGCGCTGACGCGCACGATTAATAATTTTGCGTCCAACGCCGGAATGCTCAAGGAGCAGAAAGACGAAGTCAGCATTTCCGGCGATGATGTGCGCGAAGGTTTGGTGGCGGTGGTTAGTGTTCGTTTGCCGCAACCGCAATTCGAAGGACAGACCAAAGGCAAACTGAACAGCGACATCAAGGGCGATGTCGAGCAGTTGGTGAACGAAAAACTCGGCGACTGGTTTGACAAACACTCGACCGTTGCACGCCGCATTATTGGGAAATGTATTGACGCTGCGCGCGCGCGTGAAGCTGCCCGCAAGGCGCGCGAATTGACGCGGCGCAAGTCAGCCATGGATGCGAGCGGACTGCCAGGAAAACTTGCCGACTGCCAGGAACGCGATCCTGCACGCTGCGAACTGTTTGTGGTTGAGGGAGAGTCGGCGGGCGGTTCCGCGAAAATGGGCCGCGATCGCAAGTTCCAGGCGATTCTGCCGCTCAAGGGAAAAATCCTCAACGTGGAAAAAGCTCGCTACGACAAAATGTTGGGCCACGAGGAAATCCGTTGCATCATCACTGCGCTGGGCACCGGCATCGGCAAGGACGATTTCGATGCCGGCAAACTGCGCTATCACAAAATTATTTTGATGACCGACGCGGACGTAGACGGATCACACATCCGCACACTGCTACTGACATTTTTCTTCCGCCACATGAAGGAACTGATCGAGCGCGGACATATTTATATTGCGCAGCCGCCTCTGTATCGCGTGAAGCGCGGCAAGACCGAACGCTATATTCGCGACGAGCAGGACTTCGCGCGCGAATTGATGAAGCGCGCAACCGAAGATCACGTGGTCAAAGCCAAAGAAGGCGTCAATCTCGACGGCGCGAAGCTGACGACGTTTTTGCTGAATGTTCAGGAATACGAAGCCGCTGCCGCCAAGCTTGGGCGGCGTCTGCGCGAGCCTGCGTTAGTGGAACTGCTTGCCGGGAGCGGCCTGGAAAAGAAGACCGATTTTGAGGACAAAAAAGCGTTAGACAAACTTTTGAAAGAAATCGACAAAGCAAAAATCAAACTGGAAGGCAAAATTATTTTCGACGAAGAGCACAGCCTGTACGAAATTCAATTTGGCGCGCCGCACAACCAGAAAATCAACTGGGCTGTTGCCTCGACGGCAGAATACAAGCGGCTGCGCGGGCTGGCTAAACAGATCGAAGAATTCAATCATCCGCCGTTTACGGTAGCGCGCAACGGAACCAAAGTATCGAAAGAAAAGGTCACTGACGTTCTCAACTACGTGATGGACGACGCCAAAAAAGATTTCACTATTACGCGATTCAAAGGCTTGGGCGAAATGAACGCCGAGCAGCTTTGGGATACCACGATGAACGCGGATACTCGCACGCTGCTGCAGGTAAAGCTGGAAGACGCGGTCGCTGCCGAAGATATTTTCACCACGCTGATGGGCGAAAACGTGGAAGCTCGCAGAAAATTCATCGAGGACAACGCCCTCGAAGTGGTCAATCTGGATATTTAGCAAGTGCTGAAGGGAACCGTGCTGTATCAATTGGGTTGGACAACGCTGCCCGGTCTGCGCGGCTTGAGCGTGAGCGATTTTCGCGCGAAGCCCACGGAAAACCCCGATACGCAAAGCGGTGTTGCGGCGGAATTCGCGAGTTCCGAGGCATGCGCACAATTTCTGAAGGCTGCAGAAGCGGAGTTTGCCTCACGGCGATTCAGCAACGGTGCCGATGCGTTCGACACAGTGAAAGCATATGTGTTGGATTACGCGAGGAAATGAACCCGAGGTTTCAGGTCACAAGTGTCGCAGGTCGTAAATAACGAGGGCTGAGGGAACATGGCGGACGAAAAGAATACATCGATACTGCTTCCGATCGATATCGAAGCGGAAATGCGCAAGTCGTATCTGGACTATGCGATGAGCGTGATCATCGCGCGCGCTCTTCCCGACGTTCGCGACGGGCTGAAGCCGGTGCAGCGGCGCATCCTGGTGGCGATGAACGATCTCGGCCTGGCTTCGAACCGCGGCTATCGTAAGTGCGCAAAAATATGCGGAGACACTTCCGGCAACTACCATCCGCATGGTGAAGCGGTGATTTATCCGGCGCTGGTGCGCCAGGCGCAGGATTTCAACATGCGCTACCCGCTGATCGACGGTCAGGGAAACTTCGGTTCGGTCGATGGCGATCCGCCCGCGGCGATGCGGTACACAGAAGCGCGCCTGGCGAAAATCAGCGAAGACATTCTTGCCGATCTGGAAAAAGAAACTGTCGATTTCATTCCGAACTTCGATCAGACGCGCGAAGAACCGATGGTGCTGCCGTCGCGCATTCCGAATCTTCTGGTCAATGGCGCCAGCGGCATCGCGGTCGGCATGGCGACAAATATTCCGCCGCACAATTTGCGCGAGATTGTGGACGCCGCAATTTTGCTGATCGAAAAACCGGACACTCCGCTGAAGGAAATCCTGAAAATCGTTCCTGGCCCCGATTTTCCGACGGCCGCGTACATTGCGGGGCGCGAAGGCATTGAAGCTGCCTACCGCACGGGCCGCGGCAGCTTCACCATGCGCGCAAAAGCCGCGATTGAAGCAGCTACGAAGGACCGCGACAACATCGTCATCACCGAAATTCCCTACCAGGTGAACAAAGCAAGGCTGATCGAGCGCATCGCCGAACTGGTGCAGACCAAAAAAATCGAAGGCATCGCTGACGTGCGCGACGAATCGTCACGAGAAGGCATGCGCATCGTGATTGAACTGAAGCGCGGAGAAGAATCGCAATTCATCCTGAACAATTTGTACAAGTTTACGCAGATGCAGGAATCGTTCCACATGATCCTGCTGTCGATCGTCGGCGGGCAGCCACGCGAACTCGGGCTGATCCCGATGATCAAGCTGTTCATCGAGCACCGTGTTGACGTGGTGCGCCGGCGCACGCTTTTCGAGCTGCGCAAGGCGGAAGAGCGCGAACACATTTTGGTCGGCTACCAGGTAGCGCTGGATCATCTGGACAACGTGATTCGCGTGATCCGCGGATCCGCCAGCCGCGCGGAAGCCAAGGAAAACCTGTTCAAATATTTTACCGAGCAAGACGTGACGATCACGGAGAACGGGAAGTCACGCAAACTTGAAGGCGTAAAGCTCGACGGCCGGAAATACCGTTTCCTGGGCGCGCCGGAAGTCGAAGCGGCGGGACGCGGGGCCGCCACTCTGGGCCTCAGCTACGTTCAGATCGACGCGATCCTTGAATTGCAATTGCACCGCCTGACGCAGCTTTCCATTGATGACATTCTGAAGGAACTGAAATCCATTCGCGATTTGATTGCGGAGTTGCGGGAAATTCTGTCCAGCGACAAGAAACTGAAGCAGGTGATTACCGCCGAGCTCAAAGAAGTTCACAAGGCGTATGGCGACGACCGCCGCACGCAGATTGTGGATAAGGTGGAAGAGATCAAGTTGGAAGATTTGATCGCCGACACCGAGATGCTTATCACGGTAAGCCATGCAGGCTACATCAAGCGGACCGCGACCGATACGTATCGTCACCAAGGGCGTGGTGGAAAAGGCCGCATCGGCGCTAAAACGCGAGAAGAAGATTTCGTCGAACATTTGTTTATTGCTTCCACGCACAGTTACATTTTACTCTTCACGTCGAAGGGCCGGGTGTACTGGCTGAAAGTTTACGAACTGCCGGAAGCTGCGGCGGCAACGCGCGGTAAAGCCATCAATAGCCTGGTGAAATTCCAGGAAGACGAGAAACTCACGGCGCTAGTTGCCGCCCGCGATCTGGAAGCGGCGGACAAATTCGTCTTCATGGCAACGAAAAACGGTACAGTGAAAAAATCGACTCTGACGGAGTTTTCCAATCCGCGTTCTACCGGCATCATCGCCATCAACCTGGACTCGAATGACGAGTTGATTGGCGCGAAACTGAGCGACGGCAAGCAGATGATTTTCCTGGCCAGCTACGAAGGCCAGGCGATCCTGTTCCGCGAGACCGAAGTTCGCGCGATGGGACGCAGTGCCGGCGGCGTGAACGGTATGGACCTGGACAAAGAAGACTACGTAGTGTCCATGGACGCAGTGCAGCCTGATTTTGAAATCATCAAGAAAGAACACAAGATCGAAACACAAAACCTTGAGGAACTGGAAAACGAGCAGATCAAGGATTCGCTGGTGACCTTAATGCTTACCGTCTCCGAAAGAGGCTACGGCAAACGCACTCCGCTGGCGGAATATCGCATCACTTCGCGCGGCGGCAAGGGCGTAGTGAACATGAAGACCACTGACCGCAATGGCTCGGTGGTTTCCACGCTGCAAGTGACAGAAGAATCTGACGTGATGATTATCACCGAGCACGGAAAAGTGATTCGCGTACACGCGAATGAAATTCGCGAAGCCGGCCGTTCCACACAGGGCGTGCGTTTGCTGAGACTCGATGATGACGATTCCATCGCTGCTGCGGCCGTGCTGCAAGAAGAAGACGAAGAAGAAAAGAAGTAGGCGGCGCCAGTGGTAGACTATCTGGCGCCATGACAAATCTGCGCCGCTTCTGCTCGCTCATCCTTCTACTAATCGGTCCGTTGGCTCTGGTCGCTGTGCGCGGCGGAGCTACGGCATCCGCAGAAAAAACTTATCGCGCGTACGTCGGAACGTACACCGCCAAAACGAACAGCAAAGGGATTTACGAATTTGAGTTCGATCCCGCGACCGGAAAAATGTCTGCCGTCCAGGTCGCTGCCGAGACCAACGACCCTTCGTGGGTGGTTGTGCATCCGAATGGAAAATATTTGTATTCGGTGAATGAAATAGGCAAAGCGAGTACGGTGAGCGCGTTTGCCATTGATCCGAAAAACGGAAAGCTTACGCTGCTGAATCAGCTTCCTTCGCTTGGCGAAGATCCCTGTTACCTGGCGTTCGATAAGACCGGCAAAGTTTTATTTGTCGCGAATTATACGAGCGGAAATATAGTGGTTTTCCCGATTCTTGCCGATGGCAAACTCGGTGAACACACTGCGCTGCAGCAGGACAGCGGAACACTTGGGCCAAACAAGGAACGCCAGGAAGCGCCGCACGCGCACTTTATTATGCCCTCAAAGCACAATCGTTTTGTTTACGTCTCGGATCTGGGTTTGGACCGCGTACTGATTTATAAATTCGATTACGCGAAAGGTGGTCTCGAGCAGGTTCCCGGGAATTCCTGGGCGATACTGAAACCTGGAACCGGACCGCGGCACATAGTGTTCTCCAAAGACGGAAAGTTCATGTATGTCCTAGGCGAGATGGCGTCGGCGGTGACAGTTTTTGCGAACAAGGATCAACAAACGTTCCAGGCGATCCAGACCGTGCCGATGTTGCCCGCCGGATTTTCCGAGCGGAACGACGCGGCGGAAATTGAACTTCATCCCAGTGGTAAGTTTCTGTATGCGTCTAACCGCGGACAGGATTCGATTGTCGTCTATTCCGTCGATCAGAAGTTCGGCACGCTGACTCAGGTGGAAGTTGTGCCGACAAGCGGGAAAGAGCCGCGGCATTTTGCGATCGATCCTACCGGACATTTTCTGCTGGCGGAGAATCAGCTTTCCGACACCATCGTGGAATTTCGCATCGATTTGGCCACCGGCAAATTGACGCTTGCAGGGGAGACTATCGCCGTCCCATCGCCTGTCTGCATCACTTTTCTGCCTGATGAGTGAACATTTGTATCGCAAAGCTTCCGTTCGCACGGCCAACTGATTTAGAATTCACATTCTTTTTGCTTCACAGGAGACACTCATGAATGGTCCGCGCTGGCCGAGACTCACTTTGTTCATTGTGGCTTGTTTCTTTGCGCCGCTAGCTTGGGCCGACGGCGAAACGCAGCCGGGTCACGATCCAAAGCAGGCGGTGGACGAGGCGTACACCGCCAAGATAAAAAAATACACGACCAATCCGTTCTTTACGTCGCCGCTGGTCAATTATTTGCCGGCATCGAAAAATGTGCCGACGCCGGAAGCAGTGCTTGGCGATGTAGCCGGCGCGCCGGGGATTCTGCCGTATGCGAAAGATGTATACAAATACATGCGCATGCTGGAAAAGGCCAGCCTGCGCGTGAAAGTTTTCTCGATCGGGACGACGGAAGAAGGCCGCGAAATGATCGCGGTGGCAATTTCGTCCGAGGAAAATCTGAAAAGGCTGGAAGAGAATCGCGCGAGGCTGGCGAAGCTCGGCGATCCGCGAACGCTGCAGCTCAATGATGTGGAAGCGGACAAGATCGTGGCGCAGGCGGTTCCGGTCTATTACATCACTGGAACGATTCACTCGACGGAAACTGGAGCGCCTACTGCGTTGATGGAACTGGCATATCGTCTCGCAGTGGACGAAAGCGCTTACGTGAAAGAGATTCGCGACGGCGTGGTAACGCTGATTACGCCAGTGGTGGAAGTGGACGGCCGCGACCGCATGGTGGACCTCTACAAGTGGCATCTGGCGCACCCGAAGGAGTTTTATCCGCCGCTGGTTTACTGGGGAAAGTACGTGGCGCACGACAACAATCGCGACGCGATGGGCGTGACGTTGAAGCTCACCGAAAACGTCATGAATACGTACGTGCACTGGAACGCGCAGGTGCTGCACGATTTGCACGAGTCGGTGCCGTATCTATACGACAACACGATCGGTGATGGACCGTACAACGCGTGGATCGATCCGATTCTGGCTGATGAATGGCAGATGATCGGAGCGCGCAACGTTGCGGACATGACCAAGTTCGGCATGCCGGGAGTTTTCGCGCACGGCGATTTCGATACGTGGTCGCCTGGCTATTTGATGTTCATCGCGGCGTTGCACAACGGCATCAGTCGGCTCTATGAAACATTTGGCAACGGCGGCGCGGACACTCTCGAGCGGACATTGGAGCCGGAAGAATATGCGCGAACCTGGTACAAGCAGAATCCTCCTCTGCCGCGCGTACTGTGGTCGCAGCGCGACAACAACAACTACGAAGAAACTGGTTTGCTGGTTTCGCTGCACTACTTCAACGAGAACAAGCGGACGTTCCTGAAAAATTTCTACCTGAAGGCAAAACGCTCGATCGAAAAACCAAGCACCGAAGGTCCCGCGGCGTATGTGCTTCCGGCCGATGAAAAGCGGGCGACACTGCAGCTGGAATTGTTACGCGTAATGCAGAGACAGCATGTAGAGATTTCGCGCACGACATCCGCGGTGACGGTTGCGCTGCCTGTGAAGAAAGAAAAGAAAGCCAGTAAGTCGACAGAAAAAAAGGAAGCAAAGAAGGACGAGAAGCCGGAGCCAACGAGCAAAACGTTTCCCGCGGGCAGCTATGTGATTCGCATGGACCAGCCTTACTCGCGCATCGCGGATGCTCTGCTGGACCATCAATATTGGAGCCCTGAAGACCCGCAGAAGACACCATACGACGACACGGGCTGGACGTTCGGCGAACTCTACGGGGTGGAAGTGTCGCGGGTAACGGATGGAAAAATTCTGCAAGCTGCGATGGAGCGCGCCACGGACTTGCGCGTCCCCGGTGGACTCAAGGGCGAAGGAAATGTTTTCGCGATCGAGAATCATGCCGAGCCGGCACTGGCTTCGTTGCGTTACCGCCTGAAAAATGCCGACATGCAAGCTGCGGAAGAAGCGTTTGAAGCTGGCGGAAGAAAATTTGCGGCGGGAACAATTCTGGTGAAGGCCAGCGATGAAGCACAACTCGATGCGGCAAGCAAAGAACTGGGACTGCAAGCCATTGCGCTTAGCATCGCACCGAGCGTGAAATCGCATCCGCTTCGCGCGTCGCGAATTTTGTTTATGCATTCGTGGCTGGGAACGCAGACCGAAGGCTGGTGGCGGCTGGCGCTGGACAAGCTGCAAATTCCGTACGATTACGCGAGCACGCAGACAATTGCGGGCACGCCCGACCTGCGCGAAAAATACGACGTGATACTTTTCCCGCCGATTGGCTGGGGCGGTTCGCTGGATAACATCATTAATGGTCTTCCGACGGATTGGGGAAATCCGCTGCCCTGGCAGAGCACTCCGGAAACGCCGAACCTTGTCGGCCCAAATGATGCAACCGCTGACATTCGCCCCGGGCTTGGCTGGGACGGCGTTGCGAAACTGCAAAAATTTGTGAGCGACGGCGGCGTGCTTTTGACGGTGATGGACACTTCGCAATTCGCGGTCGGAATTGGGATCACAACCGGTGTGAGCAGCAGCCGCGCGGAGAAAATGAAAATTGTGGGATCGGTGGTGGGAACGCGGCTGGTGGACGGCGCCAGCCCGATTGCGTACGGCTACAGCGAAAAAGTGGCGGCGTATTGCGACAACGGGCCCGTTTTTTCACTGAGCAGTGTGGCGGGATCGCGCCGTAGAAGAAAATTGGGACCGGAAATGGGCGAGCGCCCGACAGGACGCGGCACGAAAGAAGATCCTGATTTTGCGGTGGGAAGATTGGGAATGGAAGCTCCAGAAGATCCGGAAACGGAAGTTTGGGAAAATCCAAACATCACCGACGAGCAGCGCTACAACAATTCGCGAGTGATTCCGCCGGCGATGCGTGCGCGTGTGGTGTTGCGCTATGCCGATGCCAAGGACCTGCTGATTTCGGGCCTGGTGGAGGGCGGTGGCGAGATTGCGCAGCATCCCGCAGTGGTGGATGCGTTGTACGGCAAGGGGCACGTCGTGATGTTTTCCATTAATCCGGTGTGGCGAGGCGAGACGCAGGGAACGTATTCGCTGGTGCTGAATACGGTGATGAATTTTGACAGCCTGAATGCCGGGCGTAAAAACGAGGAAAAGTGACTCGCCGCGTTTTGCTAATGCCCCGCGCAGGAAGAGCGAACAGAGATCCCTCGCTTCGCTCGGAATGACGGTTTTCTTAAGGGCTGGCTTCCTCGAGCACGGTTCGCAGAGCCAAGCTTCCTAAAGCACGACGGCAGACGGCCATTATTTCTTATTTTCGGCTGATTGGAAAACCGTCGGAGCTAAAATCACATCAAAGTAAGTGCCGCGCCTGGAACCGATCGAGGAGTGCGAAATGATTCTGGTGACAGGTGCCACCGGCAATGTCGGGACCGAACTTGTAAAGCAACTCTGGGCCCGAGGAGCATCGGTACGGGCGTTGGTGCGCAATCGAGCGCACGCGCGAGCGATCACGCTTCCGGGATTGGATATCGCAGAAGGCGATTTCAACAAGCCACAAAGCATCGCGCGCAGCCTGGTTGGTGTCGACCTCGTGTTCCTTCTGATTCCTTCTTCTCCCGAAGTGGAAAAATTACAACGTAGCCTTGTCGATGCCGCCAAGAGAAGTAATGTGCGGCATATCGTGAAGCTGTCGCAATTGGGAGCCGACGAACGCGCCGAAGGTCGCTTCCAGCGTTATCACGGCGCGGTGGAGAGTTATATTCGCCGGTCCGGCATGGCTTTCACATTCTTGCGGCCGAATTTATTCATGCAGAGCCTTTTGAATTTTCGCTCCACGATTTCGTCGAAGGGCGAATTCTATGGCCTTGCGGGAAACGGCAAAGTGAGCATCGTGGATGTCCGCGATATCGCCGCGGTGGCGGTTCGAACACTGACCGAACCCGGGCATGAGGGAAGGACGTACGACGTAACCGGTCCTGAAGCGCTTACGCACACGGAAATCGCGGAGCAACTATCAAAGGCGCTTGGAAAACGGATTGACTATGTGTATGTAACGCCCGATGCGATGAGAGAAGCTCTGGTGAGCCTTGGTTTGCCGGCTTGGCAAGCCGACGGCGTGATCGAAGACTACGATCACTACCGCCGCGGAGAAGCCGCGATGGTGACGTCAGCGGTGTGCGACGTTACGAGAAACGATCCGACACCATTTTTTCAGTTCGCGCAGGATTATGCGGGGAAATTTGTCGGAAAAGCCACGGGCGTTTCCTGATTTTCGCTACTGATTTTGCGTGATGCTTTTCAGCATCGCAGCCAAGGGCATATCGGACCTGCAAACCGCCAGCCGCTTGCCAATTGGGGCAATTAGAGTACAATCCCCGCCATTATGGCCAAGAAGAAGCTGAAGCGCCGCAGTGGCAAGAAGCGCTCAAGGCCGCGCTCGCGAGGCGGCCCATCCCGCAATAATGGAAAGTTGCCGAAAGACGCCGTGACGCTGGCGGTGATTTTGCGGCCGCGCGATGGGCAAGGCATGATGCTCGAAGCCGAGCTGCGCGCTCTGATCGGGCCTACGCGAAAAGAGGAAGGGTGCCTGCGGTACGACCTGCACCGGTCAGTTGAGGGGCCGGGCGCGTTTTTATTGCATGAAATCTGGGAGACGCGCGAGCATCACACGGCGCACACGAAGACGGATCATTTTCTGCGTTGGAATGCGCGGAAGGACGCGCTGTTGGCTTCGCGAGAAGTTGGGTTTTGGAAGCAAATAGCCTAATCCAGGACGCGAGAAATGGCCCTGTAATGAGCCGCAGAGTGCAAACATAAGTGGGTTTCTTGATGATTCTTTCAAACAAGACCAGAATCTTCATCCTGGTAATGCCAGCGGTCCTTTCCGTGATAGTAGCCAGCTATGCTGTGAAAGAGGAACCGTGCATCGGAATTGGCCGCTGCCATGGTGGCAATCCGCGTTTGGGTGGCCGTGGTCGCTGGCAATCAAGCTCGGCGGAATAGCGCATCCCTCACTGGTCGAGATGCTGTTCTTTGTGGCATACGCGCTAATTATTTTTGCAGCGCTTCACTGCTTCCTATCTAAAACGATGTTTACGCCTGGCCACCGCGAGACTGTGTCATAGGCTGGCTTCATTGCAGGGTCGATGTGGCGTCGGACTTGGCCATGCGCACTATGGGAAGGGCGGCGCCGTTGCGCAGTGGGACTTCGATGCGTTCGACGATGTGGTAGCCGCGGGCTAGGTAGAGTGGGACGCCCGTAAGTGTTGCGCCCATTTCGAAGCGAGAGAAGCCGGCGGCGCGGGCGGCGGATTCACAGGCTTCGAGAATCTTGCTGCCGAGGCCGCGGAGCGCCCAATCGGGATGGATGAAGAAAGCGCGGATTCTTGCGGCGTCGGTCGCGGGATCTAGAAAATGCGGTTCGCGTACTGGGGCGTGGTCGCTACCGAAGAGTGTTTTGCGATGGCTCCAGCCGCCGCAGCCTACAATGATTCGTGCGCACGCGGCCCTGGCTTCGGCGACAAAATAGGTGCCGTCGGCGACGAGTTGCGTGTCGAGGCCTAGAAGCGTGCCGAGCGCGCCGTCGATTTGTTCGGGAGTGTAATCGTTTTTCTGCAAGACGCGAACGGAGGCTTCGATCAGTGCGCGAAGAGCGCGTTCATCGGCTGACGTCGCCAGCCGTAGTTGAAATACAATTTCGTGGCCGCTCATGCGCTTCTCAGGTGAGAGTATTCTAATGTTTTCGGCGCTATGAATGACGGACTAAAGCAATCCTACTGCTGCTGCCAGCAGCATTTGCTACCGCTGCTTTCGTCCTTTGGTGCGTCGATGTCCTGTACACCGATAGAACCGGGAAACCAGCGTCTGAGCGTATCAGAGAGAAGCTTGAAAAATCCAAAGCTCCCATTACACGCGGACAATGTCTCTTTCGTTCGATAGTTATCGTTTTTCTATTCGGTTTCTAGGTATCGGCAGCAATTATGAGCAAGGACTACCAAGGATGGAGAGTCTTGTTTCCCATTGGGTTCGCATTAACGATGATCTTTGCTTTCTATCAGCTCCATGCGAAATGGACGCAACGGAACCGGTCGATCCGAGAGCCGGTAGAGTGGAATCAACTTCCTGGCGGAGGGATGTAATAACCAGGGCGGGTGGTGATTTTTTTGCCTGGGGCTTTGTCGGGGACCAGTGAAACGGAAATTTGGTGATAGCCGAAGTCCTGGCTGTCTTCGGACCGAGATTTTGGCTCATAGCTGATCATGTATTGGGAGTGGAGTTCGCCGCCGATTTCGTCGATCGCGCTTTCAATGGACCGTCCCTTATAAGTGGAGTAGTAGCCGCCACCAGTCGCGACTGCGCCGACCTCGAGAGAACGCTTGGTGGCGGCGCTTTTTGTGTGCTCGACCAGCACCTTGGTCAGTTCGATCAGGTCAATGCCGGCGTTTTGCTGGTTGGCTTCGGTGGTGGGCGTTTGCACGGTGCCCGGAGGCGGAGGCATGCCAAACGTGCCGGGTGGCGTGATGGGAACCGGACCATTCTGGCGCGGCTTGGCTTGCAGCTCGGCGCGCGTGGTGGACAGGCCAACGCTGAATATCGTGACGTTTTCGAGTTGAGCGCGACGCAAGACTTCACCGAGCCGCGCGTCGCTGCCGGTATCGAGGGCCTCGGAAATAATCAGAAGAACGCGGCGGCCGGGCACTGGCGTTTCCTGAGTAGGCTTGCGACGGCCAGAGAGCATTTCCACGCCGGCAGACATCGCGTCATAAAGACAAATCCCCGATTCGCCGGTTTGGAGTCCGGAAAACGCAGCCTCGATGGCGTCGTGGCTGCGCGTAAAACCTTGCAGTGTCTTCAGGGAATCGTCGAACCCGATGACTGCTGCTTCTGCGTCGGGTCCCATGACTTGTTCTGAGAGCAGAATGCCGGTCTTGCGGAGTTGCGGGAGAAATGAATCCACGCGAGAGCTGGTCTCAACGAGGATAACCAGAGAAATCGGATCGCCACCGACGTCGAAGTGAGTGATCTTCTGCGGAACACCATTGTCAGTGATGACAAAATCCTTCTCGTCTAGATCGTGGAGCATGGCGCCGTTGGCATCGCGCACGGTGACGGGCGTGTTGACGAGCGTAACGCGCGCAGTGATTTTCGCCACGACATCGGGTGGAGTAGGCTGAATCTTAGTTCCGGGCGGAGGAGGAAGCGGGCCTTCGGGAGCTTGAGCATGGACACACGCGGGGACCAGTAACAGCAAGCTGCACAACTGCAGCCATGTTTGCATCTTGTTCTTTCGAAATACCATCATTATTCTCAAGTTAGTCAGTTATTCTGTCGGAACTAAGATTCTTCGTAATGCTGTCCGTTTAACGAGAGATTCCTTGTTTTATAGAGAAGCGTGTCTGTTCCAAGCTGGCAGGAGGTGCAACTTGCCGGCCACCGAGGGTCGGCACATCCAGAAAAATTGCCGAGGCCAGCGCAAGCAAGGCGCCGTTTTTCATTACTGGCTCCAATTGGAGAACGGACCGTTTCCAAGGATGACTGTCATTCCACAGTGTACTCAATTCGACGCTGATTGAGGTCGCGGCGTTGCCGCGGTGGGCGACTCTACCTACAATGAAAGTTCGTCTAGTTGGGGTTTGGGAGGCAGGGAATGTCCGCGAAGCCAGTGAAGCCGAAGCCGCAGCATGCGCCGAAAGCGCCGCACGAAGATCCGAAATTTCTGGAGAGCACTCCGGCAAGACCGCTGCGTATTCTGGCGGAATATATCAACCCGCTGGCGCAACTGAAACGCGAAGGAATCGGCGACACGATTGTCATGTTTGGCTCGGCGCGAATTCACTCAAGAGAAAACGTGCTGGCGCGGCTGGAACACCTGAAAAAAGTGAAGGCGGGCAAGAGCGCGGAAGCCAAGGTACGCCACAGGCAAGCGTTGACGGCGGCAAAGAACGCTCTGGAAATGTCGCGCTACTACGAAGAGTGCCGGCAGCTCTCTCACAGGATTACAACGTGGGCGATGTCGCTGGGCCCCAGGCCGCGACGATTCGTAGTTTGTTCGGGCGGCGGACCGGGAATCATGGAAGCGGCAAATCGGGGCGCCTACGAAGCGGGAGGAAAATCGATCGGGCTTTCAATCGAGCTGCCCCACGAACAGTTTGCGAATCCCTACATCAGCCAGGAATTGAGTTTTAACTTCCATTATTTTTTCATGCGCAAGTTGTGGTTCGCGCAGATTGCCAAAGCGCTGATCGTATTTCCCGGCGGTTTCGGCACGATGGACGAGTTATGGGAAATGATGACGCTTCTGCAGACCGGAAAACTGCCCAAGGACAATTTGATTTTGATTTACGGGAAAAAATATTGGGACGAAGTGTTGAACTGGAAAGCCATGGTGCGCTGGGGCACGATCAACGAAGCCGAATACAAGCTGCTGCAGTTTGCAGACAATGTGGACGATGCGTTCGAAGTGATTCGTTCGGGACTCGAAAAGTACCATATGGAAGTGGATCCGGTGCTGCAGGCGTACTGAATCGTCAATCAGGGACAGACAAAAGCTTACAAAGATTCGCCACAGGGTTTACCCGTTACGCTGTATAGCCTAGAAACGTACGGCAAAGGTAGGTTCAGTCCAGCGTTCGAACCAGCAATCACAACAAGAGCACTCTGACGGGAGAGGAAAAACTATGCGACATCAAATCAACCTGGGAAACTGGAAATCCATCATCGGGGCGACGGTATTGGCTGCCGGTTTGACATTGTTTGCGGGGGCGGGAATCGCTAAAGCTGACGATTGCCAGGCGCGCATCGCCAAAGCGGATCACCGTCTGCACGAGGCTATCGAGCACCACGGCTATGAGAGCGGCCAGGCGGAACACGCGCGGATGGAATTACATAGCGCGCGGGAATACTGCTGGGCGCACTCGCACAGGTGGTGGGACGTCGAAGGAAACCGCTGGCACACCGATCGCGACTGGGATGATAAGGACCATGAGCATTATCGAGACCACGATCATGACCGCGACCACCAGTAAGTCATAAATCATAGAGAAGTTCAGCGCAACGATGAAGTCGAAAGCGCTCCGGGCGGACGGAGCGCTTTTCGTTTTTCTGAACAGCAGTTTTCAGAGATTGATCACGTACGTCCTCAATGAGGGGAGCTGCAACCTTTTCCGCAAGCGTGTGTTTTACAGGCAGGTTGGGAGGACAAAATGAAACTACTGGAGAAGGCTAAAAGTGGTGTGGTACGTAAAGTGGTATTCGGAGTTGCATTGATGGGGGGCTTTCTAGCCTTCCTGGGAGCAGGGACAGCATCGGCGAGGCCGCGGGTTGTTGTGGGATTCGGCGGACCCGTCGTAGTAGGCGGATACTACGCAGCGCCCGCGCCTTATTGGGGCCCGGCATACGTCGTTGGACCCAGATATCGCTACGGTTACTACGCGCCCCGGCATCGCTACTGGGATGCGCGGCTGTGTCGCTGGCGCTAATCGCAAAAGCTAGCCACTGGAAATTTGGCCCGAATGCAAAAGCGCCCCGAGAGGCAAAATCGGGGCGCTTTTTTTTGGCCGATCGTATTGGATTGCAATTAACCGGCGACAGCCAGAGTCTCGTCTGCAAACACCGCAGCGAAGCGCCGCGTCTCGTCCTGATCGTGCAGCAAGACGATGGGGACTACACGAAGATAACGTTTGCAAGAGTGGCACTGTGTGACTTCACCTTGCAAATCCTGCATGAAGCCATCTGTAAAGTGATACTGAGTGCGCTCGCGGCGGGCATTTTTCTGATCGCGGTGGCCGCAGTGGGGACAATGAAATTCTACGGTGTCCAGCTGCGGATCGCGGTCCAGAGCTGCCCAGCCGGTGCGGCGCACCCCGATCGTTTCGGGATTATGCCGTTCCATGGAAAGCCCTCCAGTGACCGCTAAGCGGCCACCCGTGAATTGGATCCACGTCCTCAGAAAACAAGATGCGGTGGAGAGCCAAAAAGTTACAAACATCCTGTATTACGCGGAAAAAACGGTACTTCCGGCACATCCAAAAGGCTAGGGCTAGTTCCTCTGGATGTCTGGCTGTAAATATCCATCAAGCTGGGGAATTGCGGACGCGCAAACAATTTGGGGAACCGAACTACTCAGGCGGTGTCCAAGAGCATGAGGACGCGCGCACCTCACATCCCTGCGAGCGCCGCGCCAGAGACCGCAAGTCAACTTTAATCTTTGCGGGAGCTGGCGCGGCAAATCTGAACCTCGCAAAAATTTCTGTTTGGAGGTGTGTGATGTCCAGCGAAGAGCGAGTAAAGGCGGAGCTATGCGCAGGCAGTTTCAGCGGGTGCCTGGTGCAAGGCGACGCCGAACAGAGCGCGCGAGAAAGAAAAATTAGGCGCCGCGCGATTGTGGTTTCGATTGTGTTGCAAAGCACGGCTTTAACGGTGTTGGTGATTGCGCCGCTATTTGCGAAGCCTGCGGAACTCTTAGGACGGAACGTTGTTCCGATTCCGCCCTATGGTCATAAGCCAGCACAGCAACACTCGGCGCCCGTAGCGCCCAACCGCCCACACGTACAGCGATTCATCTTTGCGCCGACCAGTATTTCTGCAAATATTCGAACTCACGATGAACCTCAGCCTCCTGGAGAGGCCTTTGATCCCGGTCAAGCGATCGGACTTATCGGTACCGAAGGATCTGCAACGCCGCTCAACATAACTGCCCCCCGGCCTCAGCCGCCGCACGCTGAAGAGGTAGCTCACGAGAAAAAGCGGATACACGAATCGCACGTCGATCCGGCGCTATTGACTCGCCGCATCGAACCGGTATTTCCGCCGCTGGCGCTACAAATCCGTAGAAGCGGCAAGGTGGAACTGCATGCGTTGATTGGGACGGATGGGAGCGTACAAGAACTACAAGTCGTGAGTGGTGATCCACTGTTCATCCCTTCCGCGTTGGAAGCGGTCAGGCAGTGGCACTACAGACCGACCTACTTGAACGGACAGCCTGTGGAGATCGACACGTTCATTACCGTGATTTACACGTTGCAGTGAATTTTGTTTTCCCCAACCGGGCTATTGACGCAAGCGCGGGGCCGAGCAGAAGGTGCAACGGGCCCACACCTGCCGCATGGGCCCCTTCTGCCTGCACCGGGCAACCGAAGTCGAAGCCGACAACGATCGAAGAGAGATTCCTCGCCTTCGCTCGGAATGACGATCTGGCTTCAGTCGTTCGTCAGCGTAATTAGAAGTGCAAAACGACTCCAGTGGAGACGCGCAGGTTATTTTGATTTTGCGCCCCCAAGCCAAGCTCGTTGAAGCGGGTCATCAGATAATCCACTTGCAACGGGCGAATGGAGAAACGGTGAGAGACTTTGAAGTCCACACCACCGCCTATGGCCATGGCGAAGGAATTGTTCGAACTGGAGAAACTCAGCCCGTCGTGGCCGCCGATGTGAGCGACGCCAAAAAGCGCCTGGCCGAACGGAGTAATCCGCGAATGGTGGCGGTAGGAAATGCGCGGGCCGAAAAGATAAGTGGAAAGCGTCCCGTCAATTCCGGTGCCAAGAATATTGTCGGTGCGATAGCCGCCGAAATCGGCGACTGCGCTGAGCCAAGGAGTAGCATTGTACGCGAGCGAAGCGCTGCCGCCATTCATGCTAAAACTACCGATTCCAGAGGTGGCAGGATTTTCGCGAACGTAGGAATAACCCGCGAACACATCAAATTTCGGCACGTCTTGCGCATACGTTGCCGCGCCGAAAAGCGAAACAAAAGCCATTAGACACACAACGGCCTTCCATTTCATGGTTCCTCCAAATGAGTGTTTTTATTGCGCGAGCGCGCGCTAGAATGCGCGGCATCACGTGCGCGGCGCGCTTCAGGCAGGGAAGCGGCGATACGCAATTGCAAATTTGTGTTGTCTAAACAGATGCCTGGCGAGCCGCGGAAGTTGCAAGATCAGAGGATGTAAAGTGTTTCGTTACAAAGATATGTACGCCTAAAAGCGGGAACTTTTTTAGAGAAGCGGTTCTCCGGAATGGCGCGCAATCTGCTCGCGCGTAGCATCGCGAAGACGAACGACTTCGTGCCAGTCGGACGAATCAGGTTCGGGAATTTTCGGCGATAGCGGCGGCGAAAGCGTGATGGTTATTGCCGCCGGCCTCGGAAGATATGTTCCATCGCGAAGAAATCGCCTGGTGCCGGCGAGAGAAACAGGCACAACATGGGCTCCGGTGCCAACGGCCGCATTGAACGCACCGAGCTGAAATGGACGGACACCTTCTTCCGGAACGAAGGTGCCTTCTGGGAAAACAAAAACGGAATGGCCGTCGCGCACGCTGGCTTCGATTTGTTGTGCGGCGTCGCGGCGCGCGTTGGCGTCGCTGCGTACAAAGGAAAGATGGCCCATTTTGCGCAGGAATGTGCCGATGATCGGCATCCTGTGAACCTCGTCCTTCGCAATGAACCGGTAAGGAACGCCTAGTCCCATCATCAACGGAAGCACGTCAAAATAGCTGGTGTGATTCGAAGCGTAGATTTTCGCGCCCGGCGTGTTCATGTATTCCTTACCTACAACGCGGACCCGAGTGGCCGAGAGGAAGAACAGAATTTTCAGCGCCGCCGACGTGTAACGTCCAGCGGCACTAGGGTCGCGGAAGAACAACAGGCCCGCCCAAGCCGGGATGATGCAGAGTGCGAAGAGACCACTGAAATAGAGGCCATAAAGAATTTCCAGGCTGCGACGCACGCCCGCCATCGCGCTTTGAAATATATTTTTCAGTGTTCCCGAGGTTCCGAGGCGCGCAATCTGCACCCATGCCGGCGCTTTTTTCGCGCTGAGCGTTCCTCGCAGGTAAAGTTCGCGCGTCTCTTCGCGCCGCAATTTTCCGCTGGAAGTCTTGGGAATACTTCCTGGAGGAATTAGTTCGACGCGGTCAGGAGGAAGTCCCAAGCCTTGCGAAACTTCCTGGATGATGGTGGCGGCGATGGCCGCTTGCAGAGACGGATCGCTTTCCCGTGACTCCGCCACGATCACCAACTTTTCCGTGCCGCTGCCAGAATCCTTCAGACCGAACGCCACGATACAACCCTTGCGTATTCCTGCGACGCGGCCGGCGAGTTCTTCGACTTCGTGCGGATACAGATTGCGGCCGCCCTTGATGATGATGTCCTTCACGCGGCCGGTGACGAAAATTTCGCCGTCTGCGCGGTAGCCACGATCGCCAGTATTCACCCAGGCGAATTCGCCATCGCCCGCCGGATCGAGTGGAAATAGTTTTTCCGTTGCTGCGGGATGATCGTAATAGCCGCTGGTCGCGGACGGACCGCGAAACCACAGAAAACCTTCCCTGCGATCGGCGACTTCGCGGGCGTCGTCATCCACGACCCGTATTTCGTGATTCGGCACCGCTCTGCCCGAGGAAACGAATGCGATCGTTGCGGGATTTGCGGACGCAGGAACGGCGCGGCCTTGCGCGCTGAAAATTTCCCGGTCAATAACATCTATGCGGGGGCCGCGATCGAGCGGTGAAACAGTGACGGCGAGGGTAGCTTCGGCGAGACCGTACACGGGAAGTTGCGCCTCGCGACGGAAGCCATATTTTGCGAAGCGCCGTTCGAAGCGCTCCAGCGTTTCCGGATTCACGGGCTCGGCTCCATTTAACGCCGCGCGCCAGGAACTCAAGTCGAGTCCTTCGATCTCTTTGTCGGCAATTTTCCGTACGCACAGTTCGTACGCAAAATTAGGCGCAGCGGAAATTGTTCCGCGATGCTTGTGGAACGATTGGAGCCAGCGTTCCGGGCGCGCAAGAAACGCTAACGGCGACATCACGCACAAGGGAATACCGAAGTGCAGCAGCGTGAGCCACGCGCCGATCAAACCCATATCGTGATAAAGCGGAAGCCAGCTTACGCCAACATCTTCTGAACTCAACTGCACCGCTTCGCCAATCGCGCGAATGTTAGCCAGTAAATTCGCGTGCGTCAGCACAACGCCTTTGGGATCGCCGGTTGAGCCTGAGGTGTATTGCAAGAGTGCGATGTCGCTGCCTTTGCGCACGCGGCTGCCAGAGAGATGCGCGGGCAGCGCTCCCGGGGCGGGAGGTGGAGCTTTGTCCGCGGCCGCAAGAAGTTTTTCGGCGTCGGCGACTAGGTGCAACGAACGAACGCGCGGCTTCAGTAATTTCGCCACGGCTTCCGCGCGGCGGAACGTCAGCAACAGACAAACTCCCGCATTGCTGAGTATGGCCGACTGGCGCTCGGCGTACTCTTCAATGCGATCGGCACGAAACGGTGGATAAATTGGAACGGGAATCGCTCCGGCCAGCAGAATGCCTGCGTAGCAAACAAAAAATGCGCGCGAGGTTGGCAACATCAATGAAACGCGTCCGCCGGGAGGAATACCGCGCCGCGCCAGCTCCGCGGCGCAACTTTGCGCGGCGAAGTAAAGTTCGCCGAATGTCAGCGTCAGTGTTTTGTCGCCGGTGTCGGAATCTTCCGTAATGTGCAGGTGAGTGCGCTCGGCGTCATGCAAAGCACGGTAGCGCAAAACCTCGATTAATGTTTGCGTGGCGAAGATATCTCCGCCCGGAGCAGTGCGATGCAATTGATTGGCCGTAACCGAAGCACGCAGAGCCGATGGCGCTTCGTCAAATTGTGCATCCTTACCAGCCGCTGCAAGGACCGCCTCTGTGAGCTCTTCCGGCGTATTGATTTCCGCTGCGACGCGATCGGGCAGGCGAATGGCAAACTCCGCTTCCAGCCGCGCAAGCAGTTCCACACGTTCCAGGCTACCCAAACCCAATTCGCGATCGAGATGCGATGCTGGCCCGAGGATGGGCAGGGCCCCTTCGCTGCCGAGTTCGGTCAAAAGCGCTCGCAGGACATCCAGCACGCGTTTGCGCACCGCGGGGCGTTCAAGTTGTGCGCTGGCTGTAGCCACAGGACTCCAGGCGAGGAGCTCAGCGAGAGGCTACCACGCGTTCACACCGATTTCTACGTGCAGAAAGTCCGAGTTCAAAATGTGAATAATCTCAGGCGGACTTGGTTTCAACCTTCGCCGCGGCCGACTTTCCCGACGGAAAGTTGCGTGGCATCAGTGTCGTAGACAGGTCCACGCCAGACAGGTCTGCGCCCGTGATGTCCGTTTCGCGCAGGATGGCAACGCCCATATCCGCGCCAGAAAAGTTTGCGCCGTTCACATTGGCAAGCCGGAAATTCGCATTGCGAAGAAGCGCGCGCTGGAAATTAGTGTTCGACAAGTCGCAGCGGAAAAACTCCACGCCGCTCGCCTGCGCCTCTTGCAGGTTTGCACCGGCCAAGTTCGCTTCGGTTAAGTCGGTGTTGCGCAGATCGGCTTTGCGCAGATTTGCTCCGGTAAGGTCGGTATGTGGAAGCCGAGCTTTGCGCAGGTCTGCCCCTTCGAGATTTGCGTTCGGCAAGAGCGCCCCGCTTAAATTCGCGCCGCTCAGGTCCGCGCCACTTAAATTCGCGCCGCTTAAGTCCGCGCGTACGCCGCCGTCTTTGCCGGAGAAAAATAACTGGTGCGCTTCCAGAATCTCGCTTACCCGCTTGCCGCCGTGCTTGATGCTTTTTGTCTTTTTGAGTGTCATAGATGCCTGTTCCTTGTATGGTTTATTTACTTCCATTTTACCGGAAGCGCCTCTGCGGGGATACCTCTGACGTAAATCGCAATTCCTCTTCGGTCGCTGATGCGCAGGAGTAGACTGTAAAGCGATGGGCCATAGAGCACACGAAGGCGCCGCCAGCTACAAATGCTTTCGGTATAGCTTTGTGCTGCTCCTAGTTTCCATCCTAGGCGCGGTCGTTTCTGCCCCCGCATCTGCGCAAGACAAAGACGACGAGATCGTTGCAACGCTCGCCGGTGGCCGCGTGATTATCCACGCCACGCAAGAAAGCGTCACATTTGTCGCGCTCGACGAACCGATTGAATCGGGCTCCGTACCCCCGCGCGTTATGTCGGTCGATGGCCGTCACGTGGCCGTGCTTTTCGGCTCGTCGGAATGGCGCATCCCGGCTGATCCCAATCCCATTCGAATGGACAAAGGTTATACGCGCGCGGGAACGCCGGACCCGCGCTATCAGGGCAGCTATAGTGGCGAAGCGGAAGCCGACCTCGAACAGATGGGGATCGCGTTTCTTGAAAAGTTGACGCCGCTTGCGACGCGGCTTCATCACAAACTGGATTTTCCGCCCGACCAGCCGCTTTTCGAATTGGTGGTGATTGGGTTCGGGCCACGCGATTACGGGCCCGAAGTATGGACCGTGGAATATCGCATGACGCAGACCAATATAACTTCGCGCGGAGATTATTGGCAGACGCGCGTGCTGCGCCCGCGCTTTGAGCAAATTTATCCGCCCGAAAAACATGCGCCTCGCAAGCTCGTCGAAACGTGTTACCCGGGCACATGCAAGGGGCCTTCGCTGCAACAACTGCTCGAAGGAAATGAGCCAACACTCGAAAAGCTCGCCCATTCGGACACAAAAGTCTCGAAGGCGGTATCGGTCATCAGCAACGGACAGGCGCAAAAGGCCGTCAGGGAGGACGCCAACACCTTTCTTCGTGCGGCGATTCCTCTGATTTATCCTGACCGCCGCTTTGTTATGGGAACTTACGAAGAAGAGCACGGGTTCCAATGGACGGTGCCTCCCGACGAGCCGATCGAGCGGGTGAAACAGGACAAGAATCATCCGACGGAAGCGCCGTCGCTACGCCGCCGCACCGACCCGCCGCAGTAATTTTCTTCGAAGATCTTCTCGCAGAGTTTAAGAGGAAGCTGCAGCCACCCGCTGAATTGCGTCGTCCGCGCGAATCGTTCCACCTTCCAGGACGCGGCACAGCATGCCGCGCCTGCCATACATCTCGCGGCGTAAACCGGGACGCACCTTTTCCAGCTGGTCGCACGGCGTAAAAACAGCGTTAACTTGCAGGAGGACGGTTCCGATACGTAGCCGCTGCCCCAACGCCAAGCCATTTACATTCAAGCCTTCGGTTGTGATGTTTTCGCGGATGATGCCAGGGCGAAGTTCCATCGCGTCCAGAGTCTCCTTGTCTACCAGGAGCACTTGGCGGCTGCCACTCTTTCGGGCATGGGCGCAACCCGCAAAACCAAGGTCTGCGACGACCACCGCAGTTTCGACTTCTTCCATAGAGAGTCCGCGCTTAGGCGCTCGGAATAGATGGGCGACGGAAGGCATTGTTTTAATCCGTGGCTGAACGGGACTTGCCCACTCCGCCGCCGATGTCGGTGCGATAGTGCATGCCATCGAAGTGGATTTTCGCGGCCGCGGCGTATGCGCTCGAGAGCGCGGCCTCCAAGGTAGGCGCAAAAGAGGTGACTCCCAAGACCCGGCCACCGTTCGTGACCAGCGCATCGCCCTGGAGCCGAGTGCCCGCATGCAGAACTTTCACACCGGAATTTTCAGCGATACTGGTTAGCCCGCGAATGACTCTTCGCGTTTCGAATCTCCCCGGATATCCTCCTGAAGCTATGACAATGCAGGCGCTTGCGCCCGGCTTCCATTTCCATTCATTCGGATCGAACCGTCGCGTAGCCAGATTTACCAGCGCTTCCGCAATATCAAAATCAGCTCGAGCCAGAATCGCCTGCGTTTCCGGGTCACCTAGCCGACAATTAAACTCAAGCACTTTAGGCCCCTCGTCGGTCAGCATCAGGCCGATGTAGAGAAAACCCTGGTAGCGAATGCCATCCGCGGTTAGGCCCTTCAGCGCAGGCTCCACAATCGTCTGCTGAATCGTCGCCTGCAATTCCGCCGAGATCAAGTCATCGGCGGAGTAAGCGCCCATTCCGCCGGTGTTGGGACCGCGATTGCCGTCGAAGGCACGCTTGTGGTCGCGCGTGGGAGCCAGCACTGCATACTTATCGCCGTCGGTGACGACGATATACGATAGCTCATCGCCCACGAGCGTCGCTTCGAGCATCACCCGCTTGCCAGCAGCGCCAAACTCCTCGATCAGCATCGCTCGCGTGACGAAGTCTCGCGCTTCACTCTCTGACTGCGCCAGCAGCACACCTTTGCCCGCGCACAGGCCGTCCGCTTTCACCACCACCGGATAGGGAACATTCGCGAGCGCGGCGTAGGCTTCATCTGGAGTGGCGAACTCGCCATAAAGCTTGGCAGTGGGAATCGAATGCCGCGCGAGGAATTGCTTTGCGAAGATTTTGCTGCCTTCAAGCTGTGCTGCGATCTGCGAGGGTCCGACTTCCGCCAGATTCCGCATGCGCAGCGCGTCGCTCAGGCCGCTCACTAATGGCAATTCGGGCCCTATGACGGTCAGATCCGGGCGTAGCTTTTCGGCGAGCGCCACCAGGCCGTCGACATCGTTCGCCTCAACCGGAAGGCAAATCGCATCTTCAGCGATGCCACCATTTCCCGGCGCGCACCAAACCTTTTCGACACGTGGACTCTCGCGAAGCTTCCACACCAACGCGTGCTCGCGTCCGCCGCCCCCGATCACCAGGACTTTCAAAGTTTCTCGCCGGATCCTTTCGAAATTGCACCAACGACAATAACCGCGCTATTGGCGGGTGTCAATGCTCTGCGGCACTGGCTCGCGGCGCGATGGGGCAAAAACATTTTGCCATTTATGTATTATATAGGTATATACAAACTCGATTATCTTATTGGAGGAGCGCCGAGCACTTAAACCTGACTCAGAGCGCGAATCGGAATGGTCACACTTGCACTCGTTGAGGTGTCGGAAGACGCCAGCATGTGGCACCGCCCATCGAAGATCCCGCCCGGGTCGATCACCAGGCACGGCGAATGAACTTCGCCCGTAACCACGCCCTTGGCCTGAATCTCGACGCGGCCTTTCGCGAAAATCACGCCATCGTAGCGGCCGGCAATGACCACCCGGTTTCCTTCGATCTGGCCTTCGACTTTGGCATTCTCGCCAAGAATCAAAGTTTGTTCAGAGATGATATTTCCCTTGATGTTTCCGTCAACGCGAAATGTTCCCGTCACCTGCAGCGTGCCTTCCATCGTCACGCCCTGATCAATAAAGCCGGTCCACTCTTCGCCGCCGCCGTTGCTTGAACTGCCGGGCCATTTCCACGCCATAAAATTCCCACGCTCCAGAACTCGCCTCGGCGTAACTTCTGCCGGTACTGTCACTTTAGCCGGATGCGCAGGCAAGTCAACGCGTCTGCTGCGGCGAGTTGTCGAATTCAACTACTGAACCAACGGACAGTGCGCGCAGTTTTTTGGAAAAATATTTTTCCGAAAATATTTGTAGCAATCGGCTACTTCATCAGACGGTCGTAGAGTCCCATCAGTTGCGCGTCTTCGTAATATTCCAGCACCAGTTGGCCTGGCCGCAGTTTGGTGCGCTGGCGCAACAAAATCTTCGTCCCCAGGTGGCGCTGCAATTCATCCAGCGCTTCGCGCACATTGGGATCAACGTGAACTTCGGATTTTTCTTTCCGGCCGCGGGCATGGCGCGAAGCCAGGCGTTCAATATGCCGCACCGTTAAACCGCCTCGCGCAGCACGTTGCGCGTAGCGCATGCGCAATTGAGGATCAAGCACCGCCAACAATGCACGCCCGTGCCCCGCGCTGAGCTTCCCTTCTTCAATCCAATCTTGAATCGTAGACTCCAGCTTAAGCAAGCGAACCGCATTTGCTACCGTGGCGCGATCCTTGCCGGTGCGTTCAGCAACCGATTCTTGTGTGAGCTGGAATTCATCCATCAAGCGCTCGAAAGCTCGAGCTGCTTCGATGGGATTTAAGTCCTCGCGCTGAATGTTTTCCACCAGCGTCATTTCGAGCGCTAGTTCGTCCGAAACCTGCCGGATCATTGCAGATGCTTTTGTCAACCCTGCGCGCTGCGCCGCTCGCCAACGGCGTTCGCCGGCGATTAACTGAAAGCGATTTCCGATGGGTCGGACCACGATGGGCTGAATGATCCCGCTGGCTTTGATCGAACGCGCCAGCTCATCGAGCGCTTCTTCGCGGAAACGCGTCCTCGGCTGATACGGACTCGGATCCACCAAGTCGATATCGATCTCTCGCGGTCCGGAATGGAGCGGTTCGCGCGCGGGAGCAACGGCAGCTCCGTTGGCGGATGCGGCGGATACAGGTAAAGTTTGCGGTGTTTCTGCGACTGGAGAAGCGGTTTCAGGCTCCCGAATGAGCGCTCCGAGCCCCCGTCCCAAGGCGTTTCTCGGCATTGGCAATTACCTCCTGGGCGAGTTGCGTGTAGCCCTCTGCCCCTTTACTATGTATATCATAGAAAATAATAGGTTTACCGAAACTAGGCGCTTCCGCCAAACGTACATTGCGTGGAATTACACTTTGAAAGATCTGCGCCCCAAAAAAACTGCGAAGGTCCGTCGCTACTTGGCGCGATAAAGTTGTGCGCTCGTCGTACATTGTCAGCAGAATGCCTTCGATTTCCAGATTTGGATTCAGCGTGCGCCGAATTCGCATCAAAGTATCGAGAAGTTCCGAAACGCCTTCCAACGCCAGGTACTCGCACTGGATAGGAACCAGAACAGCATTTGCGCTCACGAGCCCGTTCAGCGTAAGTAAATCGAGCGCCGGCGGACAATCTAGGATAACGAAACGATAGTTGGCTAAGAGCGGACCCAAAAAGGCTTGCAGCCTATATTCCCGATTTTCTGAGGTTACAAGCTCAACTGCGGCTCCCGCGAGATTTTTGTCGGCGGGGACGACATCCAAGCCATCGACTTGCGATTTTTGGATAATTCTCTCGGCTGGCTCATGCAAAATCAGAGCATGATAAAGAGTCCGGCGGGATGGATCTTTCGCAAATCCGATTGCGGCGGTGGCATTCGCCTGTGAGTCGCAGTCGACTAACAGTGTGGGCTGATCGGCGGCAGCTAGGCAGGCGGCAAGATTAACCGCTGTGGTGGTCTTTCCGACCCCGCCTTTTTGATTTGCAACCGCTATGATCCTTGCCAAATCGCCTCCAGCCTTCAGCGTGGCGAAAATTTAGCAAAGTATATATTCACATGCAAGACGTTTCACGTGGAACAACGTGGAGTTGTGGAAGAATTGTTGAGGCTAGCGTCGGAAGCCTGGGACCGCGTCAGTTAGATCGCTCAGGAAGTCATATCTCACAAATAAATGTTCCACGTGGAACAGCAATCCAGGGGAGTCTAAAATCACACAGAACGGTCGCGCATGCCCATAATGTGTGACGAAAATACTCACATTCAAAACAGCTATGCGGTGCGCGTACCCGTCAATAAGAACCGTTGCAACGACTTCGGGATGGAAACCGGCTCAGACCATGTCCATGATGGCTGGGCGCGAACTTCGTCCAAATCGCGCCCCCCGAGCCAAAGCAGTAGCTGCTTGGCGGAAACGCTCGGTGATGCCGCCCAGGCCAGGAAATCGGGAAAATCCCCCAAAGCGCGCGAGCAAACCACGTCCAGTGGCGCGACTTCCTCGCCGAGCTCCTCGTAGCGATTCACGAGTACGCGAGCGTCCGTAAGTCCAAGTTCTCTAATGATTTCCGCAAGAAAAGTGGCTTTTTTGACGTTAGATTCCACTAAGAACAGCTGAAGATCTGGACGGATAATCTTAAGCGGAAGGCCCGGAAAGCCGCCGCCGGAGCCTACGTCGGCGAGCCGACAGTTTTCCACAGGCAGTAGAGCAGCTCCGAACATTGATTCACAGAAATGCCGATATAGAATTTCCAGGGGATCGCGAATCGAGGTGAGATTTACCTTGTCGTTCCAGGCCCACAAAATCCTCGTATATTGTTGAATTTGTTCGACTTGTGAACAACTTAGCGTTAGTTTAAATTCCTTCGTGGCGCGTTCGATCGCCTGCTTTGAGGGTAGGGGCACTGCACTTGTTATCATAGTAGTAACTTACTACTGACCGGATCTGAGATCAGCCTCTCCCGCCGCGCGGGTCGCAAAGTACCTCGCTCCAGCAATACCCGCCACGATGTCCAGAACTGCATGCCAGATTACCACGGGGAAAATGCTATGGTATGCGATTCGCACGGAGGCGAAGACAATTCCGAGAATTCCGGTTCCGGCGCTGCCACCTTTTCCCTGGTACAGATGCGCTGCGCCAAACATCAGCGAAGATACAGCGACCGCCATCCAATTGGAAAATCCCGCGCCAAAAAGAGCCGCGATCACAAAGCCGCGAAAAATGAATTCTTCGCAAATTCCGGCGGTGGCCGCCAAGATTGTAAAGAAGACCGTTTCCTTCACCGACCGCGGGAACAGCCGCGCCGCCATGGGGCGAAGTCTTTCAGCCGCGGGATGATTCGAGCCTGCCAGGCGCCGGAGGTTCATCCAATGCCCAAAGGCGATCAGCGTTGCGCCAATGAAGGTCAGCAGAACTGTAGACGCCAGAAGCTCCTTAGCCAAGCCAAGCTGAGCAAATGTCAGACCTCGCGCCAACGCGCGCCAAGCCACAACTGCTGCCAGCACCCACTGAAACAGAATCGTCGAAACGTACAGCCGGATGCGTTCGCGGCTCGAAACGTCTTTCCGCGCCATGAAATGGCGCATCCGCTCTCGTCCCCGCCACGGCAGAACGATGCTCAGAAACAAAAAAATCAGCCAGAAGTCCCAAGGCATTGGCCAGGCACCGCCCAAAGCACCGCCGAACACACCGCATGATGTAACCACGCCCGCGAAACAAAGCGCAACTCTGCGCAGGCTACCGACCGCGTTACGCCGCGCAAAGTCTCCGCATCCTCTCTATAATGCTGAAGAGCACAAAAATAGCACGCCAAAATAGGAGGCTCGATGACCGATCGCGTGAAATTGACGTCGATGGCCAAGGCTGCTGGTTGAGCAGCAAAACTGAGTCCCGGGACGCTGGACTCTGTTTTGCGGCAACTGCCGCGGCAAACTAACCCCAACGTGTTGGTTGGATTCGAAACCAGCGACGACGCCGGGGTGTATCTGCTCGACGAAAATTCCGCATTGGTGCAAACCGTGGATTTCTTTACGCCGATCGTGGATGATCCGCGCACCTTCGGAGAAATCGCAGCGGCCAATTCGCTGAGCGATGTTTATGCGATGGGCGGGCGCCCGATTTCCGCGCTCTCGATTGTTGGCTTTCCGGAAAAAGCTGATCCCGAAATACTCGCGCAGATATTGCAGGGCGGCCTGGCGAAAATGATGGAGGCAAAGTGCTCGGTGATTGGCGGTCACTCCGTACGCAACGAAGACGTTTTGTTCGGCTATTCGGTTACTGGCCTCATCCATCCCAAACGAATCTGGAAGAATGTAGGCGCGCGCGCCGGTGATGTTCTTCTATTCACAAAGCCGCTCGGCACCGGCGTCATCTCGACTGCTTTGAAGAACGGCAAAGCTACCGCGGATGTTGTCTCCGCCGCGATCCACTCCATGAGCACACTCAATCGAGCCGCAGCCGATGCTCTGCACGAGATCGAAGCACATCCAAATTACGAAGAAGCAATTCACGCGGTTACCGATGTTACGGGATTCGGTTTGCTCGGTCACGCGCGCGAAATGGCGCTGGGAAATCCGCAAAAGGGAATTGAAACTGTTTCGTTCGAGTTCGATCACACGCAATTTGCTTATTTGTCTGGTGCATTGCAAGCAGCAAAGGAAGGCCATCTGCCCGGCGGCTTAAAAAATAATCGCGAGTTCGTTGGTGAGTGTGCTGAGTTTTCCGCCAATGTTTCGCAGGAATATCGCGACCTGCTGTTCGACCCGCAGACTTCCGGAGGCCTGCTCATCGCGATCGCCGCGGAAGCTGCTGCTGACGCACTCAGCGCTCTACAACGCCACGATGTTAGCGGCAGTAAAGTCGGCAGAATCGTGCAAGAGAAATCGCCACTGGCTCACGTCGTATGATCATCTTGTCGAATAGGAGGAATTCCTAGCCGCACAGACCTTCCCAATATGGACACCATCACACACGGCATCGCAGGCGCACTGATCGGCAAAGCATTCTGTAAGGGCGACGACATGTTTCCGGCTAAACCGATGACCCGCGCACGCATCATCACCTGGTCGCTGATGCTTGGTGCAATTTTTCCGGATATCGACGTGGTGCGCGACATTTTCTCCCACGATCGTCTGCTGGTAATTACCTGGCACCGCAGCATTACGCACTCGTTGCTGATGCTGCCGATTTTTTCTTTATTGCTCGCAGCACTCACTCGATGGATTGCGCGCAAATTTCACTGGGATGCACCATCCTTCGCAATTTTGACGCTCCTCTGCGCCGTAGGAATCCTAAGTCATATCTTGCTCGATCTCGTCACCACGTTTGGAACCATGATTTGGTCGCCACTGAAATGGTCTCGCCCTGCCTGGGACATGATTTTCATCGTGGACTTTGCCTTCACGGGCATTCTGCTGGTTCCACAGTTCCTCGCATGGGTTTACGGCGATGCGAAACTTGCCAGGCTGCGCTCGCTGTTGGTGTGGTTGGTTTTCGTTCTGCTGACCTTTTCCGTGGCTGCGCTGGCGCGGATTGTCGGCGCTCCGATTTCCCTCACGGCCGTAGGCGTGATCATCATGATTTTGTCGTTCCTGATTTTGCTTCCGGCAATGCGCGGATGGGGAACTCGCATCCGTTTCGCGGTCTGGAACCGCGCAGGCTTTATAGCGGCCTGCTTTTATCTGGCGCTGGCGGTCGTCGCGCATCACAAGGCGTTCGAACGCACGCAAAAGTTCGCGGCGTTTCAGGGCGTTCAGGTTCAGTCCATCGGCGCGCTCCCGCTTCCGCCGTCGCTTTTGAATTGGGACGGTTTGATTCTAACGCAGCGCGGCGTTTACGAACTTCGCAGCGATTTGTCCCAGCCATCGGGAATTCCCGATGGCGCCGATTCCACTGGCGCAGCGCAGGCTTCCTTTACCTACAAATATTATCCGGACGCGCCAATGAACGATTTCATTCAACGCGCGAGCCAACTACCCGAAGTACAAAAAGTATTGTGGTTCGATCGCTTTCCAGTCACACGGTTTCACAAGGAAGGAACCGAGGCCGTGGTGGAAATTCTGGAGTTGCGCTTTCCGCCGCTGCGTCCGGATCGGCCCACGTCATTCACTTATCGCGTGCGGTTCGATGCCGATGGCAGCGTAATTTCGCAAGGCTGGGAGGCAAAATAACGGCCGTCAGTGGCGCGCAAACTCAGTGTGCCGCCTTCGAGTCCGCCGGATGAATCACCACCTGCCGTTGCTCGCCCATCCCAACGCTTTCGGTGCGCACACCCGGAAACTCCTGCAAGGCCAGATGCACAATGCGCCGTTCGCGCGCGTTCATCGGATTCAATTTAAAAGGCTGCCGCGAAGTTTGCACTCGCTCCGCGGCCACACGCGCCGTCATGCGCAATTCTTCAATGCGCAACGCGCGATATCCGCCGCAATCCAAAAGTATTTTGTCCTGCCACGGAGGTTCGAGGCGCAGCGCGCGCAACGCCAGATGCTCGATCGCGTGCAGTAATTCCGCCCCCCGCTCCAGCAACGGGTCCTTGTCTCTTCCGCTCAAATCTGCAAACACTTCCGCGCCGCCGGCGTCAGGAGTGGTACCCGCAGCAAGGGTACTCACGTTAATTTTGAGATCGAGTTTTGCAGCGGCAAAAAGTTCATTCAAGAATTTCTGCAAGGACTCCGCGGCGGCGGCGCGATTCAGCTGGCCATCTTCAATCAAATTTTGGGTCATCGGGGACGCAAAGCGTCCGGCTATTTTACTCTAGCTTGACCGTCCTCGCTACAGGAGAGGTAAATTCGGTAAATTCGTTCACGCCCGCTTTACGAACCTAATGCACCAGCTCAGGGTTTCTTGCCACCCTTTGCTTTCACCGGCGCTGTCACCGGGTGTGTGCGGTTCAAATACCACTGCTGCCCGATTCCCACCAGGCTGCTCGTTAAAATGTAAACAGCCAGTCCGCTCGAAATCGGAAACACGATGAACATCCCCGCAAAGGTCAGCGGCATGAACTTCATCATCATTTGCTGCTGCGGATCGGTTGACGTCATCGGCGTCATCTTTGACACCAGATACATCGAAGCCGCCATGATGACCGGCAAAATGTAGTAAGGATCCTTGGCGGAAAGATCGGTGATCCAGCCAAACCACGGCGCGTGCCGCATCTCAATCGCCGAACTCAGCGCGCGATTCAACCCAAACCAGATCGGCATTTGCACCAGCATTTGAAAGCATCCACCGACGGGATTGATGCCTTCGCGCTGATAAATCGCCATCACTTCCTGATTCATTTCCGCCTTGCGCGGGTCATTGAGCTTATATTTTTTGTACTTTTCCTGGATCGCTTTTATTTCCGGTCCGACGCGTTGCATCTTCATCGTCGTCTTGTAGCTGGAGATGCGCAGCGGGAACAGCAGCATGTTGGCGATCAGCGTCAATACAACGATGGACCATCCCCAGTTCGGGATGTATTTGTGCAGCCACTTCAGCGCGTGGAACAGCGGATCCGCAATAATTTCCATCCAGCCGAAATTCACCAGCGACTGTAGCGGCGGATTCATGCTCTTCAAGTCGTCATAATCTTTTGGGCCGACGAAGATGCGCATCGTCGTCGCTTGCCCGGAATAAACTGCTGCCAACTGCGGCACCGGTTCGGCTTTGTCCTCCGTTTTGCCCTGATCCGTCACCTTAATGGTGTGCCAGGTTTTCCAGTAGCGCGTTTCCATCGTGCCAGGTGGCGCGCCCGCGGGAGCCAGAAAAACCGCCGTGAAATAGCGGTCTTCGACGCCCGCCCAGTCCTTGCCGCCTTGCCACAGCGCCGGCCCCCACTTGCCCTGATCATCCAATTTCTTGTGAGGAAAACTATTCAGCTTGCCGCCTTCGCTGTAAAACGTGCTGACCGTCTCCACCGGGATCGGGTTTTGTACCGTGGTGTCGCCAAAGCCGCCCATCCAAGATAGGCCTGCGGTGAGCGGTTTTCCGTCCAACCTCGCGCTGACTTCCGTCTGCACCACATAGCTGTCGCCGAACTTAAAATGTTTCGTAACCTCCAGATGCCCGTCGCTCCAGGAAAAATCCAGCTCTCCAGGCGCAGTGAGTGTCGCAGGCGCTTCCGAACCCTTCACGGTCGCCTGAAACAATCCGGAATTGGCTCGTTCATCGAGATTCGCATCGCTCAGCGAAACGCTCAATGGCCACGCGTTCAACTCCTGTGACGCATCCGGATGCACCACGTCCAGCACTCGCTGCGGTTTGGCGTCATCTTTATATTTTTTCAGCTGCCAGCTCTTTACCACGCCGCCGCGATTGGAAAATTCCACGCGATACAAACTGTTTTCCACGACAATGTCGCGTTCTTGCGACTCGCCTTTCGCAGCCGCTGGCGGAGCGGTCGCCGCAATGGCCGTAGCCGCAGGCGCGCTGGTGCCGCCAATCGGCGGAACATGTTGTCCAGAATTTGCAGCCGAGCTTGCGGCGGGTTTATTTGTTTCCGGGGAAGGGGGCGGTGCCTTCGGCGCAAAAAATTTGGCCCAGGCAATAATCACGAACATGGACAACAGCGAAGCAACTAAAATGCGCAGTTCCGGGCGAAGGCCCTTTTCTTTTTGCGGCTCACTCACAAACGTATCCCGTCCTTAACAGTTCCGTTGATTGCAGCAGAACGGTCGATTTTCTGTTTTGCCGCTGAGTAATTGTTTTTCACTTGCTGTTGCTTTTCGTCAAAAATGTTTTCGTGGGATTCATCTGGAATCGGATCGAATCCAAATTTTCCAGAGAACGGATGGCATCGCGCCAGCCGCTTGCTGCCCAGCCACACGCCGCGCAAAACTCCGAATCGCTCAATCGCTTGATAAGCATATTGCGAACACGTCGGTTCGAACCGGCAAGTCCCCGCAAACAGCACCGACAAATATGCCTTGTAACAACGCAGCGCGAACAACGCGACGCGTAGGCCGGCGCTCGTCTTTGTAGCGGCTCCGACCGGGTCGGAGCCATCTTCGTTTCCATCCCCTGGTGCCGACAAATTCACACTTTCAGCAGCCGCACCAGATCGCTCTCCAGCGCAACAAACGCCGCATGTTCCACGTTCGCTTTCGGGTGAATAACGAAATCCCATCCTGCGGAAATCTCCTCGCGATGGAGCCTTACCACTTCTCGAATGCGGCGCCGGATACGATTGCGCGCCACCGCTCCGCCCAGTGCTCGCTTGATACTGAAGCCGAAGCGGCTCTGCGGCAGGTCGTTCGCTTTCAGGAACACGGTGAAGTGGGAACTCGAGCGGCGCTTCCCGTTGCGGTATACAACGTCGAAATCCGCCTTGCGCACGATGCGCGCGCCGCGCGGATACTCCTGCCCCGTTTTACTCGGGCGTGAGGCGATGGCGTCCCTTCTTGCGGCGAGCCGCAAGAACTTTCCGGCCGCCTACCGACTTCATGCGCGCGCGAAACCCGTGCGTCTTGGCCCGGCGTCTCTTGCGCGGTTGATATGTGCGCTTTGGCAAAACAATCCCCCTTCATTTGTGCGTGCTGGCCGCGCTCACCGCCGGGGAACAATCGGCGAATTCCGCCCTAAACAAGCACACACGGACCGCCTCAGCGGTCCACTCCGAATCATCAAGTGTACTTGTCCTTCCACAGAAGGGTCAAGAATCCGGAGGGGTAGGCTATAAGGCGGGGAAAAGTGATACACCTACTCTCACTCTGGACTTAGCCGCGCCATCGGTCCGCGTCAATTCTTCGAGCCCAGTCGTGTTTGGGGAGTAAATCGTTGCAAGTAGCAAACTGGCATCCGCTATTGGCTCTGCGGCTGATGACTCATCCCGGCGTGGGCCCACTTACGGCCCTGGCCTTCGTGTTGATCATTGGAACTCCGACGCGGTTTCAACGAGGGAAGCAGATCGGCACCTACGTGGGGATGATTCCGAGTGAAGACTCCAGTGCTGGCAAACAGCGATTGGGTCACATCAGCAAGCAAGGCAATTCGTTGTTGCGCTTCTTGTTGGTGGAGGC
>Ga0210406_10000332_pt1 | contig 68030 bp, 69 predicted proteins | sample IncBWC30MmetaG_FD_155454 | JGI IMG/M metagenome (GOLD analysis project Ga0210406, IMG submission 155454) | Forest soil microbial communities from Barre Woods Harvard Forest LTER site, Petersham, Massachusetts, United States - Inc-BW-C-30-M | ecosystem: Environmental > Terrestrial > Soil >...
AGTACGTGAGTACAAATAATAACAAGAATAAGCAACTAGAAATACTAGACAATGTTACAACCGAAAAGATCAAAACATAGAAAGGCGCAGAAAGGCCGTATCAGGGAAACCGCTAAAAGAGGTGCAACAATTGCCTTTGGTACATTCGCTTTGAAAGCACAAGAACCAATCTGGTTAACCAACAGGCAAATTGAAAGTGCCCGTCAGGCTTTAACTCGTCACATGAAGAGAGAAGGTAATGTTTGGATCAGGATTTTCCCTGATAAACCAATCACTAAAAAACCAGCTGAAGTGAGAATGGGTAAAGGTAAAGGTAACCCTGAATATTGGGCTGCAGTAGTTGAACCAGGACGTATCTTGTTCGAAGCTGATGGTGTTCCATTACAAGTTGCTAAAGAAGCATTTGAACTAGCGGCACAAAAATTACCAATTGCAACTAAGTTTGTAGTTCGTAGAGATTACCAAGCATAAATAGATCAGTAATAACTGATTCATTATATAGAATATCAAATTAACAACAATGTCAAAAATAGCAGATTTTTCAGCGAGCATCAAAAGCTTAAGCGCAGACGAACTTAAAGCCAAGATCACAGAAGATGAATTGAGGTTGAAGAAAGTATCTTTTGCTCACAGCATCTCTCCATTAGAGAATCCGGTAAGCATGCGTTTATTGCGCAGAGATCTTGCACGTTTGAAAACAGCATTAAGAACAAAAGAACTAGGGTTATAATTTCTTTTTTCCCTAAAGGAAGAAGGCTAAATAAGCAACAATGAGCGAAGTAGTAACAACATCAATAGACAGAAATTTACGTAAGATCAGAGTCGGCGTTGTGTCAAGCAACAAGATGGATAAATCTATCGTAGTTAAAGTTGAACGTAAAGTAAAGCATCCGCTTTATGGTAAGTTCGTAAAAAAATCAACTAAGTTCCATGCTCATGATGAAAAGAATGAGTGTAGCATTGGTGATACAGTTAAAATCATGGAAACTCGTCCTATCAGCAAAACAAAACGCTGGAGACTAGTTGAAGTAGTTGAAAAAGTAAAATAGTTTTTACAAACATGCTATGCGCTTGCAGTTTACTACGAGCCTTAGCCTCTGATAAATATGTGTTTTTTAATTGCAGGCGATGAGCCGGCTAAAAATTTAAGAAATGATTCAGCAAGAAAGCAGATTGAATGTAGCAGATAATAGCGGTGCCAAAGAAGTTTTGTGTATCCGTGTATTAGGTAACTCAGGACAGGATTATGCTAAAATTGGCGATACGATCGTTGTTACTGTTAAAGACGCAATGCCTGCTGGCGGTATTAAAAAAGGTACAGTTAGTAAAGCTGTTATCGTAAGAACAAAAAACAAATTACGTCGTAAAGATGGTTCTTATATCCGTTTTGATGATAACGCAGTAGTGTTATTAAACAATTCAGATGAACCACGCGGTACACGTATCTTTGGCCCGGTGGCTCGTGAATTAAGAGATAAAGGATACATGAAAATCATTTCTTTGGCTCCTGAAGTTCTTTAAGAGAGTAGGACCTAAAGTCGACAATGGCTGAAAAAGCCGGTTAATAAAAAAGATAAAAGCTGAAAAGCAACATAATAAAATGAGTACAAGATTCAAACCAAAGTTCAACATTAGAAAAGGTGATAGCGTAGTAGTTATTACCGGTGAAGACAAGGACCTTAAAAAGCCTCGTAAAGTGTTAGAAGTGATTTTAGAAAAAGGCCGTGTTTTAGTAGAAGGTGTTAACATCGTTACTAAACATACCAAACCTACTGCACAAAACACTAAAGGTGGTATCGTTAAGATTGAGGCGCCTATTAACATTAGTAATGTAATGCTTTGGGATGCAAAAACTGGCGGACCTACAAAGGTTAAACGTACCAGAACAGAAGGTAAATTAGTTAGAGTATCTAAAAAATCAGGGGAGGAAATTAAATAATGAGCACAGCAACATACACTCCAAGGTTAGCAGATAAGTACAGCAAAGAAGTTGTGCCTGCTTTAATGAAAAAATTTGGTTATAAAACCATCATGCAAGCGCCTAAGCTTACCAAGATTTGTTTGAATCGTGGTGTAAACGGAGCTGTGTCTGATAAAAAATTGGTTGATATCGCTGTTGATGAATTAACCAACATCACTGGTCAGAAAGCAGTAGCTACTATGAGTAAGAAAGATATCTCAAACTTTAAGTTGCGTAAAAACATGCCAATCGGTGCACGTGTTACACTTCGCGGAGTTAAGATGTTTGAATTTCTTGATAGATTAGTTTCTGTATCATTACCACGTGTACGTGATTTCAAAGGTATCAATGATAAAGCATTTGATGGCCGTGGTAATTACACTTTAGGTGTTACTGAACAAATCATTTTCCCTGAAATCGATATCGATAAAGTAAATAAAATTACAGGTTTAGATATCACTTTCGTAACAACAGCAGGCACTAACGAAGAAGCTTACGAATTGTTGAAAGAATTAGGCATGCCTTTCAAGAACATTAAAAAATAACTTTTAAACCGGATTCCAAAGTCTAATCATTATTAGAAACTGGAATTTAATTAGAATATAAAGAACAAACATTATGGCAAAAAAATCAGTAGAAGCCAGACAAAGAAAGCGCGAAGCAATGGTTGCTAAATTTGCAGATAAAAGAGCTGCATTAAAAGCGGAAGGTAATTATGCTGCTTTGGATTTACTTCCAAAAAATGCATCACCTGTACGTTTACACAATCGTTGTCAGTTAACTGGTCGTCCTAGAGGTTACATCCGTCATTTCGCTTTGTGCAGAAACATGTTTAGAGACATGGCTTCTCAAGGTAAAATACCTGGTGTTACAAAAGCAAGCTGGTAGAATCAAATCGATACCGGGCACAATACAGAATATTATTCCGTATTTCAGGTGTAGTGTATCAAAAACAATTTTTTAAAAGTATTAATATTAATAAACATGGTAACTGATCCAATAGCAGATTTTCTTACAAGAATTCGTAATGCACAAATGGCTAACCACCGTATAGTGGAAATCCCGGCTTCTAATTTAAAGAAGCGTATGACTGAAATCTTGTATGACAAAGGTTACATTTTGAAATATAAATTTGAAGATGACAGCAAACAAGGGGTAATCAAAATTGCCTTGAAGTATGATGTTACTACAAAATTACCGGTTATTCAAAGTTTAGAAAGAGTAAGCCGTCCGGGTTTACGTACTTATGCTAAGCCTGATGAATTCAAACGCGTTAAGAATGGTTTAGGTATTGCTATCGTTTCTACTTCTAAAGGAGTAATGACAGATAAAGAAGCTAAAGCTCAGAACGTTGGTGGTGAAGTTCTTTGTAACATTTACTAAGATTAATTAGTCGCAAGACTTTTAATATATATGATTTGATAATTAAGCCCCAGTCGTGGCTGAACACTGATCGAAATTTTTTAAAATAAATTAATAAACCGACTATGTCTAGAATAGGAAAGAAACCAGTAGAGATCACAAAGGGAGTTACTATCTCTGTTGATGCTCATAACGTGGTTACAGTGAAAGGCCCTAAAGGCGAATTAAAACAAACTGTTGACAGAGATATCACGATCGAAGTTAAAGACGGTACTGTTGAAGTATCTCGTCCTACTGATCAAATTCGTCACAGAGCAATGCACGGTTTATATCGCTCATTGATTAGCAACATGGTTAAAGGTGTTACTGAAGGTTATGACAAAACATTAGAATTAGTTGGGGTAGGGTTTAAAGCATCTAACCAGGGAAATATCCTTGATCTTGCTTTAGGTTATTCTCACAATATCATATTCGAAATTCCTAAAGAATTAACAATTGCTACTTCTCAGGAAAAAGGTCAAAATCCAATGATCAAATTGGCTGGAGTTGACAAACAATTACTAGGTCAGGTTTGTGCTAAGATCAGAGGCTTACGTAAACCAGAACCATATAAAGGTAAGGGTGTTAAATTCCAAGGTGAAGTGTTGAGAAGAAAAGCAGGTAAATCAGCAGGTAAATAATTAGAAAATTAATCTCCGGCAGTATCGGAGGTAAAAAATAAAGGTATATGAGTAATAATAAATCAAGCGCAAGACAGAAGATCAGGTATCGTATCCGTAAAAAGGTTACAGGTGTTGCGGGCAAACCAAGATTGAGTGTATTTAGAAGTAACACTGAAATTTACGCACAGATCATCAATGATGAAAGTGGTGTAACTATCGCAGCAGCTTCTTCTAAAGAAAAAGATATTGTAGCTCAAAAAGTAACAAAAACTGAAAAAAGCAAACTAGTAGGAAGTGCTTTGGCAAAAAAAGCAACAGCATTAGGCGTTACTTCAGTAGTATTTGACCGTAGTGGTTATATCTATCATGGCCGTATCAAAGCTGTAGCTGAAGGTGCAAGGGAAGGTGGATTACAATTTTAATTACAAATTTTCTAATAAGAACTATACATGTTAAAATCAAACGATAACAGAGTAAAAACCGGAGACCTTGAGTTGAAAGAAAAGGTTGTTTCAATCAACCGTGTTGTTAAAACAACTAAAGGTGGACGTGCGTTCAGTTTCTCTGCTCTAGTAGTAGTAGGTAACGGTGCTGGTGTTGTAGGTCAGGGTTTAGGTAAAGCAAAAGAAGTACAAGAAGCTATCACAAAAGGTATTGAAGATGCTAAAAAGAATTTGATAAAAGTTCCTGTTAGACATGGTACAATTCCTCACGAACAATGGAGTAAAGAAGGAGCTGCAAAGGTTTTAATAAAACCAGCTGCACAAGGTACTGGTGTAATTGCCGGAGGTAGTATGAGAGCTGTATTAGAAGCTGCTGGTATTACTGACGTTCTTGCAAAAAGTCTTGGTTCTGCTAACCCAACTAACGTGGTAAAAGCAACTGTAAAAGCATTAGCTACTTTACGTGAACCTATTAGTGTTGCAAGAACAAGAACTATTTCTTTAAAGAAAGTATTTAACGGATAAGAGTAATAAGCACTGAGTTGTAGGTTAAGCTTGCTTAATATTTACAACTTATCACTTAGAACTTACAACAATAATAACATGGCAAAGATTAAGATCACACAAGTTAAAAGCGTAATTGACAGACCTGAACGTCAAAAGAGAACGATCGTTGCTCTTGGCTTAAGAAAAATTAACGCTTCAGTAGAAGTAGAAGCTACTCCTCAGATATTAGGCATGGTTACAAAAGTGAACCACTTAATTAAAGTTGAGAAATTAGCATAAACTTATTTTATATTTTGATTGCTGAATTCTACATTTGCAATCCGAATTTGAAATGCAACAGTAATATTAACAAAAGCGAGGGATGATTTTCCCGTAAGTAAAAAATCAATAAATATGAAATTACATACTCTAAAACCAGCGAAAGGCGCAACTCATAAAGAAAAGCGTATAGGTCGTGGTGAAGCAAGTGGTAAAGGTGGTACTTCTACAAAAGGTAACAAAGGTGGACAAAGTCGTGCTGGTTACAAAAGTAAAGTAGGTTTTGAAGGTGGTCAAATGCCAATTCAACGCCGTGTCCCAAAACGTGGATTCAAAAACATCAACCGTGTTGAATACAAAATAATCAACTTAGGCCAGGTTGATCATTATGCTGAAAAATATAGCATTACAGAATTTACTCCTCAAAACTTATATATCAATGGTTTAATTAGCCAGAACGATAATATCAAGATTTTAGGTATTGGCGAAGTGAAAGGTAAATTTACTTTCCGTGTTAATGCAGCTAGTGCTAAAGCTAAAGCAGGTATCGAAGCTGCTGGTGGTACATTAGAAATAATTAAGTAATTTTATACAATATTTGAAGACGCATCAAATGCGTCTTTTTATTTTGCGCGAAACATTTTAAATCGTTGTTAGTCTGTGAAAAAGTTTGTTCAAACAATTAAGAATATTTGGGCCATTGATGAACTAAAACAAAAGATAGTTTTTACACTATTATTGATTTTTATTTATCGCTTCGGTTCTTCTATCGTTCTTCCGGGAATTGATCCTAATAAATTAGGCAATTTAACTAATAGCACTAAAAGTGGTATGTTAGGTTTGTTAGATGCTTTTGTAGGCGGAGCCTTTTCTAAAGCATCTATTTTTGCATTAGGTATCATGCCTTATATCTCTGCTTCTATCTTTATGCAATTGATGACCATTTTGGTTCCTCAAATGGCTAAAGTTCAAAAAGATGGCGATAGTGGCAGAAACAAGATCAACCAGTGGACACGTTACCTAACTATTGTTGTTACTGCATTTCAGGCAGCGGCATATATTGGTTACCTAAAAAGTCCGGCTAATGCTGAAGCTTTAATCCCTTCATATGCGCCATTCTTTTGGTTATCAACTGTAATTATTTTAACTGTAGGCACATTATTCGTAATGTGGTTAGGTGAAAAAATTACTGATAAAGGTTTGGGTAATGGTACTTCTATCATTATCATGGTAGGTATCTTGGCCAGGCTCCCGAACGCTATTGGTCAGGAGTTTGAAGCTAGAGCTGTAAGAGGTGGTGGCGGTTTATTGATCTTTTTAATTGAGATCGCATTCTTAATTGCCATTATAATGGGATTAGTAATGTTGATCCAGGGAACTAGAAAAGTGACAGTTAACTACGCTAAGCAAATAGTAGGTAATAATCAATTTGGTGGTGCAAGAAATTTTTTACCACTAAAAGTAAATGCTGCGGGCGTTATGCCTATCATTTTTGCTCAGGCAATATTATTCCTTCCAACTATATTCTCTGGATTTACAGGTGGAGGTTGGGCTAAATACTTTACTGATCATACAAGTGTTATTTACATGATTGTGTATTCGGTTTGTGTTATCGCTTTTACATTCTTGTACACAGCTTTGATCTTTAATCCAAAGCAAATGGCAGAAGATTTGAAACGTAATAATGGTTTTATTCCGGGTGTTAAACCTGGTCAGCCAACTGCTGATTATATTGGAACTATCATGGATCGAATTACTTTACCGGGTGCTATTATTTTGGCATTTGTAGGTATCTTGCCTGGCATCTTCCAATTGATATTTAAAACACAACAAGGGTTTGCTACTTTTTACGGTGGTACTTCTCTTCTAATCATGGTAGGTGTTATTTTAGATACATTACAACAGATCGAAACGCAATTATTAATGCGCCAATACGATGGTTTGATGAACACAGGAAGAGTAATGGGCAGAACAGCCGTTACATCAGGAATGTAAAAAATAGTCAATTATAAAATATAAAAACCCTGACGATAAAATCGTCGGGGTTTGTTTTTAATTTTGCATAATGATACAGTATAAAACAAAAGAAGAAATTGAGGTAATGAGACAAAGCTGCCTTATGGTAGGTAAGTCTCATGCAGAAGCGGCTAAGGTTTTGAAGGCAGGAATGTCTACAATGGAAGTGAATAATATTGTTGAACAATTTATTAGAGATAACGGAGGTATACCCACATTTTTAAATTATGGTGGCTTTCCTTATGCTACTTGCATTTCTGTAAACAATGCGGTAGTGCATGGTTTCCCCGGAAAATATATTTTAAAAGACGGAGATATTATTTCGTTGGATATCGGTGTTTTAAAAAATGGTTTTCATGGTGATAGTGCGTACACATACGCAATCGGTGAAGTAACAGAAGAGGTGAAAAAACTACTAAGAGTAACGAAAGAATCTTTGTACGCAGGCATTAAAAGAGCAAGAAAAGGCAACAGAGTAGGAGATATAGCAAACGCGATACAAGAACATACAGAGAAGTTACATGGCTATGGCGTTGTAAGAGAACTAGTAGGACATGGTGTTGGAAGAAGCCTACATGAAGATCCGCAAGTACCTAACTACGGTAAAAAAGGAACCGGTGCAAAATTAAAAGAAGGAATGGTATTAGCGATAGAGCCCATGATCAATATGGGTGTTAAAGAAGTGATCCATTTAGATGATAATTGGACGGTGCTTACTAAAGATGGTAAAGTATCCGCACATTTTGAACATGATGTTGCTATTACTAGCGGCGAGCCTGATATTTTATCTTCTTTTGAAGAAATAGAAGCCGCAGAGAAACAAAACAAAAATTTATCCTGGAGCTATTAATTGAATAGCAATCAAACATATTTATGAAGAAGAAACTTGTTGTAATCGGTGGCGGCGCAGCAGGTTTTTTTTGTGCCGTTAATGCAGCACAAATGAATCTTGATCTTGAAGTGATAATCATTGAAAAGACCAGCAAATTATTAAGCAAAGTAAAAGTCAGTGGTGGCGGACGTTGCAATGTAACACACGCCTGCTATAGCATTGCTGATATGATAAAAAGATATCCGCGAGGAGCAAGTTTTTTAAAGAAAGCTTTTCATGATTTTTTTACTACTGATACGATTGAATGGTTTAAAAAAAGAAACGTTGAATTAAAAACGGAAGCTGATGGCAGAATGTTTCCGGTATCTAATACATCACAATCAATAATTGATTGTTTGATGAATGAAGTGAACAGATACGACGTGCGTATTTTAATGAACAGAGATGCGAAGCAATTGATAATTGATAATACACAATGGAAAATTGTATTTGCAAATGATGAAATTATTACTGCTGATTATGTTTGTATAGCGAGTGGAGGATATCCTAAATCGGTACAATTTGAATGGTTGAAAAATATTGGCCATTCTATCGAAGAACCTGTACCATCTTTATTTACATTTAATATGCCTGGCAACTCCATTACGGAGTTAATGGGTATTACTGCAGAGAATGTATCCGTAAAAATTAATGGAACAAAATTAACACAAGAAGGCCCATTATTAATTACGCATTGGGGAATGAGCGGCCCTGCGATATTAAAATTATCTGCACAAGGTGCAAGAGAATTAGCTAATAAAAATTACGAGTTCACGATTAGTGTAAATTGGCTTCCAACTTATAACGAGCAAACGCTAAAAGAGAAATTCCAACAAGTACGTTTTGATATTGCTGCAACAAAAATAGCTAACAGAAATCCGTTTGGTATACCGCAAAGATTATGGCAATACCTGATGCAACAATCAGCTATTCATGAAGATATGCGTTGGGCAGATTTGCCGGCAAAAGAACAAAACAAGTTCATCAAAAATTTATGCGCACAGGAATTTTCAGTGAAAGGTAAAACCACTTTTAAAGAAGAGTTTGTAACAGCCGGAGGTATTAATCTAAATGAAATAGATCATACAACTATGCAGAGTAAAATAACTCCTAACTTATTCTTTGCAGGCGAAGTAATAGATGTAGATGGTGTTACGGGAGGATTTAATTTTCAGAATGCATGGACGACAGGGTTTATTGCGGCGAAATCCATTTCAATGAAGAGCCATGCTTTACTTTAATGAAGAATTAGGAATTAAGAATGAAGAATTCATTTGAATTACCTAATTCTTAATACGATACATTGTTTCTTTAAGCTAGAACAATTCCTAATTCCTAATTCTTAATTAGCCTTATGCTTATCCAACCAATCCTCCTCCTTTGCATCTCCAAATCCTAATATCATTGTTATAATAAATATAAATCCTAATTGAATTACAAGAAAATAGTGAGATATTTCTTCGCAGGTTAATTCAATATGATTTATTGTCTTTATGAAATTTATAGAAGCAATTATTAAAGAGGTTATGCAAGCCAAAAATCCTAGCGTAAAAAATATTGTTCCTAAAACTTTCGATGTCTTACTTGCAGCAAGTGTCAATTTCCCAAAAAGAAAATAGTAAGTAGTAAAGAATATCCCATAAGGAATGATCAGCATTATATAGCCGTACAACTCTGTAAAGCCAGGTATATTGATCGCAACCATGGATATGCTTCTCAATATAAATATTACCAACAATACAGCCATTATCACGCCTAAAAACGTAGCCAGCATTATCATAAACAATGTGAGAAACTTACTATTATTATTCATTGATAAATATTGAAATGCAAACTTAATTAATTAAGAATTAGGAATGAAGAATTAAGAATTTCTTCGGTTCAAAGAAGGTGAATTAGATTCTTCGCTACGCTCTGAATGACAGGCAAATCGATCTTCGCAAATCTGATAATCCTTAAATCCGGAAAATCCCGATTCAGACAAAAATCAACTTCAATCAACGGTTCAGACAAAAAAATCCCACTGCTTTCGCAATGGGATTTGTATCAAAACTTAAATAAAAGATTATTTGGATTCTTCTGCAGAATCGCCGTCCATTTTAGCTTTTAAGCTAGCAAGAGCACCGATATCACCTAAAGTAGTTTTTTCAACTTTACTTTGTAAAGCCTTAACAGCTTTTTTGGTTACTTCAGCATCAGCTTTCTTTTCTTTTACGACAGCTTGTTTTTCATCTTCCTGAACTTGTTCCCATAAACGAGTATGACTTAACACAATGCGTTTATCGTTACGATCAAATTCAATCACCATGAACTTAGCGATTTCGTCAGCTGCAACACTTTTACCGTCTTCTTTTTGTAAGTGACGGGTAGGAGCAAAACCTTCTAAACCGTAAGGTAATTGTACAACAGCACCTTTATCATCTTTCTTAGTTACAGTTCCTTCATGGATGCTTCCAATTGGGAATGTTCCTTCTAAAGAGTTCCAAGGATCTTCTTCAATTTGTTTGTGACCTAACTGAAGCTTACGGCCGTCTTTATCAATGTTCATGATAACAACGTCGATCGTTTCGCCTACTTTCGTGTACTCGTTAGGGTTATTGAAGCGCTTCAACCAGCTTAGATCGCTGATGTGAATCATTCCACCAATACCGGTAGCTAATTCAACAAACACACCGTACGGAGTGATGTTTTTAACTGTTCCTTTATGTTTGCTTCCTTCTGGGAATTTAGTGTCGATATCACTCCATGGATCGTTAGCCATTTGTTTGATAGAAAGAGACATCTTACGAGTGTCTTTATCTAACGTAACAATTTTAGCTTCGTATTCATCACCTAATTTGAAGAATTCTTTAGCGTTGATAGGATTGTTAGCCCATGTAATTTCACTTACGTGAACAAGACCTTCAACACCTGGCATAATTTCTAAGAAAGCACCGTAGTCTTCGATATTCACTACTTTACCTTTTACAACTTCACCTTCTTTGATAGATTCGCTAAGCGTATCCCAAGGATGAGGAGTTAATTGTTTTAAACCAAGACTGATACGTTTTTTATCATCATCAAAATCTAATACAACCACGTTTAATTTCTGATCCATCTTCAACACTTCTGTAGGATGGTTGATACGACCCCAAGAAATATCAGTGATGTATAACAAACCATCTAAGCCGCCAAGGTCAAGGAATGCACCGAAATCAGTGATGTTCTTGATAGTACCTTCCAGTACTTGTCCTTTTTCAAGCTTACCGATGATCTGCGCTCTTTGAGCTTCGATATCGCTTTCAATAAGTGCTTTGTGAGATACAACAGCATTCTTGATAGTTTCGTTGATCTTAACAACTTTAAATTCCATTGTTTTACCAACAAACTGATCGTAATCAGTAACTGGTTTAACATCGATCTGAGATCCTGGTAAGAAAGTTTCCATACCAAATACATCAACGATCAAACCGCCCTTAGTTTTGCTTGTAACCAAACCAGTAACGATTTCGCCGGTTTTGTGTATTTCAACAATTCTTTCCCAAGCACGGCTAGTGCGAGCTTGTTTACGGCTAAGATGAAGATTACCATCTCTATCTTCTTTTTCAACTACCATTACTTCAATGATGTCGCCAACTTTTAAACCACCAACCACATCTCTGAATTCGTTCAAAGAAATTAAACCATCACTTTTAAAACCGATGTTTACAACAGCATCTGTTTTAGTGATCGCTTCGATAGTAGCCTGGATCATTTCGCCATCGTTGATTTGTTTGAACGTGTTGTCGTAAACAGAATCATACTTAGCTTTTTCTTCCTTGTTGTAAGAAGAAACATTACGCTTATCAACGCTCCAATCGAAATCGTCGTGCGGCGTAGCCACAGGTACATTTTTTATCGCAGCAACTTCAGCTAAATTAGCTGTCGCTTCCTGTGCATCTGCGTTTAATTGTTTTACAATAAATGACATAAATAAATCCCGGGTTTTTTAACGGGAGGGCAAAGTTACAAAATGATAGCCGTTTGAGGAAGGAAAAGGGCGGTTATTTTGAGTGTTTTTGTGGTTTTTGACGGGTAAAATGGGTGTTTTGTATATTTTGGGTATCAGCTTTGGTTTTTCATGGCGGCATCGTTGCGTCGCACTGTTCAGCGGCATACGTTTTTTGGACATTACTAAACATTCCTTGTGCTAAAATATGTTGGTACATTTGATTAATAAATCCTGATAAATGTTCCCTTTTTCAATTAAATATTCAACACAGTTTAAACAAATAAATTACTCGAGAAATAACGATGTTTTAAAATACATTGATGATTTTCTTGTTATAAAATCTGCGGAAAATGTAATAATTGATCATAATAAATTGACCTTCACTTCTAAATTTTTTAATGGAAAAAGCAATTGGCATATATTAAGGCCAATAGAGAAAGGAGTATTTACAATAATTAACAAAAATGCTACAACAACTTTAACGTATCAGTTTTTTATGTATCGGCTTTTTATTATTTCAGCTGGAATGTCAATTATGATGGCTATTGTCTCAAACACAATCTCGATTGGAATTTTTTGTTTCTGTTGGTTATGTGGAATGAATTGGATTACTGCAATTATTCGTCATAAAAAAATGTTCAAAAATATCGTCAAAGGAATTGATATATTATAGTGTAGATTTTTGTTTAATATCGATTATTGGAGACTCTTTCTCATATAACTTGGCATGAATTTTAGGCCTTTCATAATATAAAATTCATATTATGAAAGGATATCACGAATATAAAACCTGCATTGAAGCCTGTCTTAAATGCGCCGCTATTTGTAATCATTGTGCCTCATCCTGCATCCAGGAAAAAGATGTGAACATGATGGCAAAATGCATTCAACTGGATATGGAATGCGCCGCATTGTGTTATGCAACAGCACAATTAATGAGTTTAGGAAGTAGTTTATCTCATGAAGTTTGGTTACTATGTGCGGAAGCATGCGAAGCCTGTGCGGCAGAGTGCGCTAAGCATAATACACAACATTGTAAAGAATGTGTGATTGCCTGCAAAGCTTGTGCAGAAGAATGCAGAGAAATGTAATACATTTTGTAATTTGTCGTTTCAAATAGTTTGTATGAGCGACGATAAAAAAAGCTTCTTTCTAAAATTAAATCCACCACGCCCGACCTTTGGTATTGATATGACCGATAGTGAAAAGGCTATTATGCAAAACCATGTTACCTATTGGTCAAAATATGTTGCTGATGGAACTGTTGTTGTGCTTGGCCCGGTAATGGATCCCAAAGGTGTTTATGGAATAGCTATTGTAAAAGTTAATAGTGATGAGCAGCTTGCTCAGCTAATAGAAGCAGATCCTGCAAATGGTTTAAATACGTACGAATTTTATCCAATGCGCGCCGTCACTAAGCAATAGATCAATACTTGCTTATAGTGACACGCTGTCAAAACTACTTCCATCCAATTTTGATTTTTTGGACTGTTCTAAAAAAAAGTTTCAGCAATTAACAACGAGTTATTTGTAATCCTGCTAAAGATTTATTTGTTTTTATTTCATTAGCAGTAAAGTCGTGTTTCGGTTCTTTATATAAAACATGAAGATTGTAAGAAGCATTTCCCGGATCGAAGCTTTAGTAAAATAGTTATCTTTACCACATGCAATTTGGTGAAATTATAAACGCAAGACTTTCTAAAGAAGTTGACAGGCCGATGATGAAAAAAGATCCTTTTCCGGTTAGTGAAGGATTGCGCAGCTATTTGCAAAAGCACGATCGTGATATTGAATTGCCTATCAATTACAGAGATCTGCTAAACTACCGGTATGCAAATGCGCTGAAAGATAAAAAAGGAAAGATCACGCATTGGGAAACAGCAATTTATGATTTAAAAGAGATGGAGTTTTTAAAAGATGCATTGTTAAAAACATACGCCATTTTAAAAACAGAAGGAGATCTCAGCTATGCAAATCATCTGGATATTGAACGCATTGATTTTTGTGAATTTGGTAACAGCGTGCCTTTCAGGATACGTGTTGTAAATAAAGTAAATGATAATTACGATCATTATTACGTTAAGCTTGCCGATGCATCGCGTATTTACGGGTTAGAGCTCGAACATATGTTATCGCCTAATCGTATTACTTTTTTATGCAATAAAAATACCTTGGTAGAGGAACATATCCCCGGTATACCCGGCGATATTTTTTTGAAAGATTATTTCGATCTGCCGGAAACAAATAAAATTCGTTTGGCAAAAGAGTTTGTCAAATTTAATGAAAGATGTTTTGCAAGATTATTGGGCGATATGCGTAGTTATAATTTTGTAGTTGATATTACGCCTGATATTGAAGACTACCAGTACCGTATACGCGCTATTGATTTTGATCAGCAGAGCTATGAAGGTAAAAAGAATTTATACTTGCCACAGTTCTATAAAGAAAATTTTGAGTTTGTAGAAAATGTGTTAAAAAACCTGAGTGAAGAAGTGATTTCTCAATACCAAACGGAAGAGCATAATACCATGACATATAGGGTAGTGGCCTCTCGCAGAAGATTGATGGCACTCTTAAACATCATGACAAAGGATGAGATATCCGAAAACTATAAAGTCAAGATATTGCGTGAAGAATTAAATCAACATTTTAATTCCTCTGTATTTTCTCGTTGTAAAACAATGGGAGAAATTGTAAAACGCCAGTTAAAAGAAATGTTACAGAAACACTTGAAGTTGGTGAATAAAACTTTTAAGACAACGAAGTAATTGTTAATGGTAAATGAATGGTAGTATAGATCTACATGCATCTTGTCATTTACCATTTATCATTTACAATTAACCATTACAATGTTTGCATCAGCAAATCATTAAAGTTCTGCAAAGAGGATATTTTCAGGTCAGCTGCGTTCCATCTTAATTCCTGAAACTGATGTGCGGCGGGTACTACAACGCATTTCATTCTTGCTGCTTTTGCTGCTATCATTCCATTAAAAGAATCTTCGAAACAAATACAGTCAACTGGATCAACATCTAATAGTTTAGCGCAATCAAGGTATACTTGTGGGTGTGGTTTTCCATATGGTAATTTATCTGCCGAGGCAATGGCTTGTAAGTGATCTTGAATGCCTAAGTATTTTATAACTACATCAATTAGTTCTTGTCCGGATGAAGTGGCTAAACCTACTTTAAATTTGCGTGCAATAAAAAAATTAAGAATATGAGAAACGCCGGGTAAAGCTCTTCCTTTTTGTAATACTTTTTCAATCACTCTTTCAGTAATATCTTTTTGTGCAATGGGTGCTAATTCTAAAGGGATCTTATAATGTATAAACCACCAAATCACATATTCTCTGATGCGTAATCCTGTGGTAATAGCATGTTGCTGTGGTGTAAGACTGAAACCGTAGCGTTGAAAAATTTCGTCTGCAGCCTCGTTCCACAAAGGTTCTGAATCTATCAGCAACCCATCCATATCAAAAATTACAGCGCTTAATTTCATGTCCGCAAAGATATCAGGTTTCAAAATATAAAAAGCAAAATCCAATAAGCAAATGACAATAACAGCTTCTTTCCATTTATCATTTACAATTAACCATTTACCATTATTTAGTATCTTACAATTACAAAATCATTATCGACCATGGGCATTTTAAGACAAGTAGGACAATACCTGTTTATTGTAAAGAAGGATCCTGATTATAATCCCAGCAGTTTTACAAAAGCGATGCATGTAATAAACAGGCTTACTATTTTATTATTTATAGTAGCGATGATAATTCTTGCAGTAAAATTATTGAGGAATTAAGAGAGGAAGCTATAAATGCTTTTAGCTGCATTCGCAGATGCGTTACCACCCTGGCTCAGCAGGTGTTTTAATGCTGTATAATCTTCTTGTAGCTGCTGCTGTTTTGTAGTATTATGTAAAATATCATTTAGTTCTTTGGTAACATTCGTTACTGTCAGCTCGTTTTGTATTAGCTCTTTCACTACTTCCTTATCCATAATAAGGTTTACCAGGCAGATGTATTTTATTTTGATCAATCGCTTTGCTATCTGGTAAGAAATATTGCTTCCTTTATAACAAATAACTTCGGGTACATTAAATAAAGCTGTTTCTAGTGTAGCAGTACCACTCGTTACCAGCGCAGCTTTCGCTTCGCTTAACAGGTCGTATGTTTCATTAACTACGGATGAAACGTTGGTATAGGGCGATAATAATTCTGTGTAAAAATTATCTTCGATACCGGGAGCTTTGGCAACAACAAACTGATAATCAGGAAATGATTTAGATACTTCCAGCATGATCGGCAGCTTCGTTAATATCTCTTGTTTTCTGCTGCCGGGTAAAACAGCTATTTTATTTGAAGTAATGTTGTGTAGTGTTTGCGCTTTAAAATCGTCGATCACTTTCACTAAAGGATGACCAACGTATTCTACTTCGTAATTCCATTTTTCGTAAAAAGCTTTCTCAAACGGTAATATCACGAGCATTTTATCAACGCAACGTTTGATAGATTTAACTCTGTTTTCCTTCCATGCCCACACTTGCGGAGAAATGTAATAGATGACTTTTAATCCCTGAGCTTTTGCCCATTCTGCAATGCGTAGATTGAAACCCGGATAATCTATTAAAATAAGTGTATCAGGTTTGTAAGTTGTAATATCTTCTTTACAAAAAGCAAGATTGCGAAAAATCGTTTTCAGGTTTTTTAGTACTTCAACAAAACCCATAAAGGCTAAATCGCGGAAATGTTTTACCACAGTAGCTCCGGTAGCCTGCATCTTATCGCCACCCCAGCAGCGAAAATCTGCCTGGGTATCAAGTAGCTGTAATTCTTTTATTAAATTACTGCCATGTAGATCGCCACTTGCCTCACCGGCTATGATATAATAACGCATGGGAAAAAATTACAATTGCAATTTAATTCATCAGTTCTGTAGGTACATTATTATAGTGTACTGACTTGAAATAAAACAAGAAAATATGTAGTTCTGAATACCTGACCTAAAATTCTAGTAATAAGAAGATATTAGGTAGTAGCAGCAGGAACTTTAGGAAGTGTAAGACGGTTAAATTCAGCACCGCTGAATATCTTAGCTAATTTGTTATCCTGAGATTGTTTCCATTCAGGGATATTAGTTTCAGATACAATGCGCCAGAAATTTTTAGATTTAAGATCTTCATAATCAGAAGATTGAACGAATATACCTAAGATCGTATTTCTCTTTTTAAATTCTATTTTAACAGCATTTTTAGCAAGGTGTCCACCTTCTACAAATTTGGCAATAACATCATTTATCATTGAAATAATTTTTGCAAAGCTAATCTTTTTAGCGCGAAATAGCTAAACTAAATGAATCTGCACCCTGGACGTATGTTTTATCGAAATGCAAGAGTTTTTTATATATTGAAAATAAACCCATATATTTGCGACTTATATTTAATACAATACAAATTTACAATGGACAAAACACAAGGCACCGTTAAGTTTTTCAATTCTGAAAAAGGATTCGGATTTATCAAGCATGATGATTCTAACAAAGAAACTTTCGTACATGTTAGCGGCTTAATCAATGACATCAAAGAAGGCGATCGCGTTGAATTCGATTTGCAAGAAGGCAAAAAAGGTATGAATGCCGTTAACGTTAAACTGATCTAATAAACTGTTTAATAAAGGTATTGGGCTGCTATTTATAGTGGCCCTTTTTTGTGTCTTTTACTGAAGCTATTTCAATTGAGTTTTAATTATTATAGCAAGATCTTTTGCCCATATCCCGTATTCTTTTCCTGAAGGATGTAAGCCATCAAAAGCTATCAATGAATTATTATTTAATGCTAATCTTGTATACGATGTTATGTCTACATAATTAACGCCTGTTTGTAAGGAGATAGTTTTATTAATCAAGTTGAAGCTATTGATCTGCCTGGCAATATAGGCTGTATCAGAGCCGCGTGCAAATGGCGTTACGCTATAATCTGGTATAGATAAAACAATTACTCTTTTCTTATTGTTATGTGCAAATTGTATAGCCTTATTTAACAAGGTTGTAAATTCTGTTTTGTATTGTTGTTCTGATAAACCCTGATATTGATTATTAACGCCAATCAATAAAGTAACAATGTCATATGTTGATCGTTGTGGTGGAGACGAACTAATACTATTTAAAAGATCAGCCGTTGTCCAACCTGTTTTCGCAATTATTTCCGGAACTGAAAATTGTATATTTTCTGTTGATAAAATATTTGCAGCTTGTACCGGATAACTTTCTTTTGAGGAAACTGATTGTGCTATCGTGTAAGAATCTCCTAATGCCAAAAAGCTATATTCATTTGTCTTTGAAGTATCGGTGATAGTCGACATACCTGTATTATTTGCAGCTTTACTGCATGAACCCGGCAAGCAATAAATTGATAGAAAGATGATTGTTTTAAACATACATAATAAACGAAATTGTCAGCAGCTTGGTTTAGGTAAATAAAAAAGTCCCGATCAACTCGGGACTTTTTATTTAAAATATCTAACATTAAACGTATAGTATCTTGTAATATTCGTCAGCCATTCTGTTACTATCAAAATGGTAGCGAACATCTGTCATACCTTGTTTTACAATATCTCTCCAACCTTGTTTGTTATCGTAATAAGTAGGTAAGATTTGCTTTTCAAGAATTTCATACAATTGGTTTAGATCATATTCATCTTGCTCTTGTATATTCATTTTGGTATAATCTACCGGAGGTACAACAAAACCATTTTTACCTTGGTTGATGAATTCACAGATCCAGCCATCGTTGGTACTAAAATTAACAGAGCCGTTCATTGCTGCTGTCATACCACTTGTTCCACTGGCTTCTCTTGGTACTCTTGGATTATTTAACCATATATCTGATGCTTGCTTTAAGCGTTTGCTTAATGCTAATTCGTATCCAACACATACTGCAACATTTTTATATTGCTTGCTTAAATGTACCAGGTAATTAAAATCACTGATAGCAGGATAATCTAAAGGGTAAGGTTTACCGGCCCAGATTATTTGTACCGGATATTTTGTGTTGCTTAATAATGATTCAAAGCGGCGGTGATCACGTGATAATAATTCAGCTCTTTTATAACCCGCAAAACGACGAGCCCAAACTATTGTCAACACGTTTGGATCTAAAACTTTTCCTGTTTGATCAGCAACAATTTCTAACGCTCTTTTTTTCAGGAACCATTTTCTATCATCAAATGCAAAATCATTGTTCTCATCTTTCGCCCTATACATTTGCTTATCTGCCCAGTAGGTCCAGTTTTGCGCGTTGGTTATAGCTTTGATCTCGCAAATGTTTGGATACTTACCCCACATCTGTCTGCTCACTTCTCCATGCAATTGGGAAACACCGTTAGCTAATTTCGCAAAACGAAGTGCTGCTAAAGAGTGATTGAATTCATCATCATTAATACCGGTCATTTTTCTAACATCATCAATATGGATGTTGCAGAAGTAACCCATTTTCTCACAAAGATGAATATCGTGTTTTTCATTACCCGCTTCCTCAGGCGTATGGGTAGTAAATACTAAACGTTTTTTAACTTCCTGGAAGCTGTTGAATTTCTTATATAAATAAAACGCTGCACTGATACCATGAGCTTCGTTTAAATGATATAGATCAGGATTGAAATTTATTTCGTCCATTAATTTAGCACCACCAACACCCAGTAAAATGAACTGCGCAACTTTTGTAGCAACATTTGCATCGTATAAACGGTGAGTGATTGTCTGAGATACATAATCGTTCTCAGGTAAATCTGTACTTAATAAAAATAGAGGTGCTGTTTTAAAAGTCTCAGGATTTAAGTAAAATGCTTTTACCCAAACCGGGTGATCATGAATGTTGATCTGAAATTTGATACCAGTATCTTCTAAGAAGTTGTATATTTTTTCGTTCCATTGAACCTGAAGCGTTTGATCGGCATTACGGGCCTGATCGTAGTACCCGTATTTCCACAAAATGCCGATACCGACCATGTTTTGTTTCAGTTCGTAGGCGCTGCGCATATGAGATCCTGATAAAAAGCCCAATCCGCCACTATATATCTTAAGTGGTTGGTGCACCGCAAATTCCATTGAAAAATAGGAAATTTTCTTACTGTAATTCTCATTTATGGGGTACGGGACACTAAAATTGGTAAAACTCATATGTATAAACTTTATTTATGACACAATTTATGATAAAAGAGGCGAAATAAGTTATATGTAATTTGTTTGCATATAACGTGTTAGTTAGGTTTCCGCTGCGAAAATAGCACAATAATTTTAGACTAAACAAGCTAAATAATAAAGGTTTTGGAGTTATTCTAATCAGTTTTTCGGCATTTTACTTATTTAGTATTAATGTAATATGTATGGCTGCTTTTATTTTTTTCTTGTTAAATTATTGTCTCTTAATTTGTTTTGAGATATTGATTGTGTAGGTATAAAATATTGATTATCAATATTTTAACTTGTATATTTTTTGTTAAAATGAACCCCCTTTAAGTGTATAAACTTATTAACATCGGTCAAAATTTATTTTTTTATGTTGGGGTAAATAGTAATTTAGCAATAGAATTTAATGGGTTAGTAAGTAACGGGGTTAGCAGAAATGCTAACCCTTTTACTTTGTAGTAACTTCTGCTTTATGTACGATGTTGGATGTACGGCGTACGATATTCATATACTATGAAAACTATTATTCTCTTCCTTCATCATCAATCATTTTTCCTTTTGTTTTATTGAGTTAGCCATTTTGTCTTTCTCGTTATAAAAAAATGAAGTACTAAAATTTATAGAGGTTATTTAACATCGTACGTCGTACATCGAACCTCGTACATTTATTTTACATTTACAAAATGAGTAAAACAAAAACATCTTTCTTTTGTCAGAACTGCGGATATGAAAGTGCTAAGTGGGTAGGTAAATGCGCTAACTGTGATCAGTGGAATACTTTTATTGAAGAAGTAGTGGTAAAAGGTTCTGATAAAAAAGAAAAAGATGATTGGAAAGAATACAACGGTGTTGGAAAATTAAAAACGATTTCCATTGCAGATGTCAGCAGTGCAGAAGAAAAAAGAATAGTAACGAATGACGCAGAACTCAATAGGGTATTGGGTGGAGGCATAGTATTAGGTAGTATCGTATTGGTTGCAGGTGAGCCGGGTATTGGTAAGTCTACATTGTTTTTACAAATTGGTTTGCAGTTAAATGATGTGACTACTTTATACATCAGTGGTGAAGAAAGTGAGCAACAAATTAAAATGCGGGCTGATAGAGTTGGGATTAAAAGCGAGCAATTTTATTTGCTGACAGAAACAAATACACAAACGATCTTTCAGGAAATAAAAAAACTAAAACCTCAACTTATCATTGTTGATTCTATTCAAACATTACAATCTCCATTTGTAGAATCTGGTCCGGGCAGTGTAAGTCAGATTAGAGAATGCGCGGCAGAATTACAACGCTTCGCTAAGGAAACAAACACGCCCGTATTTTTAATTGGGCATATCACTAAAGATGGCAACATTGCAGGCCCGAAAATTTTAGAACATATGGTAGATACGGTACTTCAATTTGAAGGTGATCGCAACTATATGTATCGTATTTTAAGAACATTGAAGAACCGTTTTGGATCAACTGCAGAGTTGGGCATTTATGAAATGAGTGGAACGGGTATGCGTGCAGTCAGCAATCCCAGTGAAATACTCATCACTCAAAAGGAAGAGCAGTTAAGTGGTATCGCCATAGCGGCAACAATAGAAGGGATGCGTCCATTATTAATTGAAGCTCAGGCACTTGTAACGCAAAGCGTATACGGAACACCACAAAGGACAGTGAGTGGCTTTGACCTAAGAAGATTACAATTATTGCTCGCAGTTTTGGAAAAAAGAGGTGGTTTCCATTTTGGAATGAAAGATGTTTTTATCAATATAGCCGGTGGTTTAAAAGTAGAAGATCCATCTATTGATCTGGCAATGGTATCTGCATTATTAAGTAGTTACGAAGATGTGCCTATCAATCAACATATTTGTTTTGCAGGTGAAGTAGGTTTAAGCGGAGAGATAAGAGCTGTAAACAGAGTTGAACAACGCATTGCAGAAGCAGAAAAATTAGGCTTTGAAAAAATTATCGTCAGCAAATACAACAGTAAATCTTTAAGCAAACTAAAATTCAATATCGAAATAATATCATTAGCTAAAGTGGAGGAATTATATCAGTATCTTTTTTAAGTAAAAAAGTAAAAAGTAAACAACAATGCTATAACTAATCCTGTTACCTAACTAAAAAATTTTTAATTCTTAATTAAAAACAAATCCTATGAAACTAAAAACCGCACTGAGTAATCTGGTGCATCTTTTCTATCCGCACATCTGTACCGGTTGTGCGAGTGATCTGATAGATGAAGATAATTTGCTCTGCATAAAATGTATTAACACATTACCGCATACGAACTATGCGCAACATGCCAATAACCAAGTCGAGAAAATATTCTGGGGTAGAATTCCTTTAACTGCAGCACATAGCCAATTCTATTTTGCAAAGTCTTCGATGATGCAGGAATTAATGCATCAACTTAAATATAAAAACAATCAGGCAATTGGTATTTATTTAGGTGAGATAATGGGTAATAGTTTGGTAGACAGTAATCGTTTTAATACGATCGATGGATTGGTACCATTGCCGATGTTTCCTGATAAACAACATAAACGTGGCTATAACCAGGCTGCTGTTATTTGTAAAGGAATGTCTGCCGCAATGAATATTCCTGTTATTAATAATAATGTGTGCCGGCAATATGCAACTGCAACACAAACCCGCAAAAGCAGGATCGAGCGTTGGGAAAATGTTGCGGAAAGCTTTGTCATAAAAAATCCTGCAGCTTTAAAAGGTAAACATTTATTATTAGTAGATGATGTTCTGACGACCGGAGCAACACTTGAGGCTGCGGGCAATACAATATTGCAATGTGATGATGTAAAACTGAGTATCGCTACAATAGCTTTTGCCGCAAAATAATTTATAGGTTACATTTGGTGTATAATGGTAAGACAAATAAAGATATTCTTATTACCTTTCGCGTTCTGCGTTTTGTTGTGTGCTTGTAAAAAAGACTCTTTTATTACAAGCAGTAATGCGTTACTGACCACCAGTGTTTATAAAGACACTATTAAATATGATACTGTTTTTACAAGCGTAGGTTCCATCACACAATCCTTTAAAATATTTAATAGAAATAACCAGAAGCTTATACTAAGTACTGTAAAATTAATGGGAGGGAATTCGTCTTCTTTCAAAATAAATATTAATGGCGCACCATTAAACGAAGTTGATAATATTGAGATCGCGGCTAATGATAGCATTTATGTTTTTGTTACGGTAACGATCAATCCTAATAATAAGAATACGCCGTTTATACAAAGTGACAGTATTTTGATTAGCTATAATGGTAACAACAAATATGTATACCTGCAGGCTTATGGACAGAATGCGCACTTCTTTATCAATAAAGTTATTACTGCTGACACAACCTGGACGAATGATTTGCCGTATGTGATATTGGGAAGGCTGACAATCAATCCTGCAATAACATTGACTATTCAGCAAGGCAGCAGAATATATTTACATGCTAATGCGCCTTTTATAGTCAATGGGACTTTAAAAGTGAATGGTACTAAACAAGATTCGGTTGTATTTACAGGAGATAGATTAGATCAGGGTTATAGCGATCTTCCTGCAAGCTGGCCTGGCATTTATTTTTATAATAGCAGCATTAATAATGTATTAACGTTTGCTAACATTCAAAATGCCAACCAGGGAATTGAAGTAGATAGTTTATCAACAAATGCTAATCCTAAACTAATACTGCATCAATGTATTATTAATAATGCATTTAGTTACGGACTTGTTTGTAATAATGCAAGCGTGAATATGGATAATAGTTTGATCAGTAATTGCGGCAGTAATATTGTTATCAATAGCGGAGGCAATTATAACTTTTACAATTGTACGGTAGCAGGCTATAGTAATCAGTTTGTAATTCATAAAACGCCGGTGTTGCAGGTATCTAATGCAGATTCATCAGTAACAGCGATGAATAATTTATCGGCTAATTTTTATAATTGTATTTTTTGGGGATCGGGTGTTAATGATGAAGTAGTAGTAAATAAATATGGTGCTAATTCATTTATGGTGTTATTGAGCCATTGTATTTATAAAGCGGCTGATCAACCGCTTAATACGGATACATTGGCTGTTATTCAAACAGATCCATTGTTCAATAATATTGATCAAATCAATAATTTATTTGATTTCCATATTACCGATCCATCAGCTCCCGGTATTAATAGGGGCATTAATACTTTATTCCCGGTAGATCTTGATAGTTATACGCGAGTGGTAGATTCTTTTGATATTGGCTGCTACGAAAAACAATAATTAGAAATACCTTTGAGAAGCAAATAATTTTATAACCAATTTTTATATTTTTCATTATGACAAAGCTATTAGTTACAATAATTGCGTTGCTATCTTTTTCGGCACCGTTTACAATTCCAAAAAATATAACACGGGCAGTCCCTGCACAAATAAAAACAATTTACGATTTTAAAGTGCAAGGCTTAAGTGGCGATACTATTGATTTTGCTGCTTTCAAAGGCAAAAAGATATTGATAGTAAATACGGCGTCAAAATGCGGATTCACAAAACAATATGCCGAATTGCAACAGCTATATCTTAAATATAAAGACAACTTAGTGATCGTTGGTTTTCCTGAAAATAATTTCTTGTATCAGGAGCCGGGTACCAATGCAGAGATCAAAGAATTTTGTACAAAAAATTATGGGGTGACATTTCCGATGGCAGCCAAAATTGATGTGAAAGGAAAACATATTGCGCCTATCTATAAATGGTTAACTAACAAATCAGAAAACGGTGTAATGGATGCAACGATCACCTGGAATTTTAATAAGTTTTTATTGGATGAACATGGTGTTATCATTGCAAAATTTGATAGTAAGGTTACACCTATGAGCACAGAGATCACGAGTAAATTATAATACGTAAAAACAAGCATGCAGTTTAAAAATATAATTGGTCAGGCAGAAGTAAAAGAACAATTGGTGCAAATGATTCAAAATAATCGTTTGAGTCATGCACTATTATTTTTAGGAAAAGAGGGCAGTGGATCATTATCATTGGCAACAGCATTTGCGCAATTTATTGTGTGTGAAAATACCGGTAGTAAAAAGCAAAAAGTAAAAGTTGCGGAAGTAAGTATGTTCGGAGATGTAGAACCAGTAGTACTTATACAAGATTCAGTAACAGCAACGGATGCATGCGGGGTATGTTCAGCCTGCTTAAAAGCAAATGAATTAGTGCATCCTGATATACATTATTCTTATCCGGTTATTCCAAGAAAGCCGGGCGATAAACCAATCAGCACAGATTATATAAAAGAGTGGCGTGAGTTTTTTGCAGCTACGCCTTATGCTAACGTTTACGATTGGCTGCAATTTATCGGAGCCGAAAATAAACAAGGAAATATAACCGCAACAGAGTGTAATGATATTATCCGCAAACTGAATTTAAAAAGTTTTGAAAGCGAATACAAAATACTCATCATGTGGTTGCCCGAATTTTTGGGTAAAGAAGGTAACAAATTATTAAAGCTGATAGAAGAGCCTCCTGCCAACACATTATTTCTTTTGGTAGCAGAGAACGAAGAGCAAATTTTACAAACGATCATATCGCGAACTCAGCTGGTGAAAATACCTTTGCTAACTAATAAAGAAGTTGAAATAGCATTAGAAAAACAAGATATTGCTCCCGATAGGGCTCAGCAGGTTGCTGCATTAAGCGAAGGTAATTTTAGAGAAGCATTGCTTTTATTAGAATCTGCCGCTGATGATTGGCAAGGTTTATTACGGGAATGGCTTAATGCTATTTTGAAAGGCGGTCCGGTTGCGCAGGTAAAATGGATCGATGATATCAGCAAACAGGGAAGGGAAAAACAGAAGCAATTTGTTAAATATTTTATTCATTTGCTGGAGCAGGCCGTACGCCTAAACGCTATCGGCGATGATCCTCAAAATACGCAGTCAATTGCCGGTAATGAACGTGATTTTGCACTGCGTTTAAACAAGTTATGCTCGCTGGCCCAGCAAGAAGCGATCATCAATGAGCTGGATAAAGCCAGCTACTATATCGAACGTAACGCTAATGCAAAAATGCTATTTCATGCCCTCTCCATCAAGCTTTATCATATTATTAGCAACAATTCGTTAATTTTGGTCAATTGAGGAAAAAGCTTCGTGGCGGAAAGTATTATAAATAAGATTATTTTTTTGTTGTCAGCATATAATCTTTACTGAACATCGTTGTGTCACTCTCTTCAGCGGCAGAATATATATTGAACTTTTTCTTGCTGAATATTGAACAAAGTGCTTGAGTACAACACCAATAGTTGATTAATAATACTACTGCCTGTTATAAAAATAGCTTCTCCTCATTCTTAATTATTCATTATTAATTCTTAATTAAAAAGATATGGGATGTGGAAGCGGTGGAAGTTGCGGGTCGGGAGACAGCGCACCGGGTGGTTGCCAAAGTCATGGTAGTTGTAGCTCTGGAAGTTGCAACAGAATGAATGTCCACGATTGGTTAGCCAACCTGCCTTTTAGCGACCCGGAAAGTGGTTGCCGCATTGTTGAAGTTTCTTTCAACAATGGTAGCAGAAAAGATTATTTTAAAAATACTACGATCCATTTTTACGAAAAGGGAGACATGATCGCTGTTGAAGGCGTAAGTGGTTTTGATGTTGGATCTGTAAATCTTACCGGCGAATTAGTGCGTTTACAATTAAAGAAAAACAGCATTAAAGAAGAAAGTCCGGACATTAAAAAAATCCTTCGTCGTGCAACTGAATCTGATTTGGCTAAATGGAAAGAAACCAAAGCAAGAGAAAAAGATGTAATGATACGTAGTCGTGCTATCGCGCGCCAGCTTAAATTAGAAATGAAAGTTGCTGAAGTTGAGATACAAGCAGATGGCAGAAAAGCAACCTTCTTTTACATTGCTGATGACAGAGTTGATTTCAGAGAGCTGATAAAAATATTTGCCGGCGAGTTTAAGGTGAAGGTGGAAATGAAGCAGATCGGAGCAAGACAAGAAGCCGGAAAGGTTGGTGGTATCGGCAGTTGTGGCCGTGAATTATGTTGCAGTACCTGGTTAACAGATTTTAAAAGTGTAAATACGAACGCTGCACGTTATCAAAATTTAAGTATCAATCAAACTAAATTAAGCGGACAATGCGGCCGTTTAAAATGTTGTTTAAATTATGAATTAGATACTTACTTAGATGCGTTACAATTCTTTCCAAATGATTGCGAAGTAATTGAAGTAGCAAAGAGCAGGGCGTTTTTAGTAAAGAAAGATATCTTCCGTAATTTGATGTGGTACACAATGCCTGATAGTAACAAGCAGTATCCATTAACGATCGAAAGAGTTAAAAAAATAAAGGCATTAAATAAAGAAGGTATCAGGCCTGATGATCTGGAACCGGTTGAAGTATTAAGTGGTAAACCAAAAGAGGTAGAACCTGAGTACGCAGATGTTGTAGGTCAGATCAGTTTGAAAACATTAGAAAAGGATAGCCGCAAAAGAAGAGAAAGAGAACGTGGTCAACAGAATCCTAATCAAAATCGGAATCAACAACGTCCTCCACAAAACAGGAACCAGAATCCCCAACAAGGGCAAGGACAGCCACAACAAAACCGCGGTGGGCAAAATCAACCACGACCAAATAATCCTAATCAACCGAACAGGCCTCAAAACCCTAATCAGGTAAATAAAAATCCTAACCAGAATCCAAATCAGAATAGGAACCAGTCGAATCCTAATTCAAATCAAAATAGGAATCAGCCAAACAGGCCACCACAAAACAGAAATCCCAATTCACCACAAGGTGGACAAAATCGTGGACAACAAAATCAATCAAAACCTAATGCTGCACCAAATCCTAACAATACCCAGGGCGGTGGAGATAAAAAAGAATAACATTAACTAATAACGTCAGGTTTTTTAACCTGGCGTTTTTATTTTTGTACAATAACCTAATACATGTCAATTACAGTCAGCAACCTTACAAAAATTTATGGCGAACAAAGAGCAATAAATGATATTTCATTTAAAGTAGGTAAGGGCGAAATAGTTGGTTTTCTTGGTCCGAACGGGGCCGGTAAATCCACTACGATGAAGATCCTCACAGGTTATTTAGAAGCGGATGGCGGTATTGCGGAAGTATGTGATACTAAAGTTTCAACCAATTCTATTGCAACAAAAAAGAAGATTGGTTATTTGCCCGAGGCAAACCCTTTATACTTCGATATGTATGTAAGGGAATATTTGGAATTTATTGCAGGTGTACATCAGATACAAGATCCAAAAACACAAATAGAAAAAGTAATTGTGACGGTAGGTTTAACACCGGAGGCTAATAAAAAAGTGGGGCAATTAAGTAAAGGTTACAAACAACGTGTAGGCCTTGCAGCCGCATTGATACACGATCCTGAAGTATTAATATTGGATGAACCTACCAGCGGATTAGATCCCAACCAAATAGTTGAAATAAGAGAAGTTATCAAAAGGCTCGGAAAGGATAAAACAGTTTTATTCTCTTCACATATTTTACAGGAAGTACAAGCTATATGTGATAGAGTGATCATCATCAATAAAGGCAATATCGTAGCAGATGATACGCTAAGCAATTTGCAAAACGGAAGCACTGATAAGCATATAGTTATCGTACAGTTTAAAGAAAATATCGATATAAATATTTTGAAAAATTTAGTCGGGGTAAGTAATGTAACAGCTGTTGAAACATCAAAATTCAAGATTCAAAATAGTAATCCGGAGAGCATCAGGAAGCAATTATTAGAATTGAGTTTGAAAAACGACCTGAACATTGTTTCTTTGCAAAGCGAAAGCAGTTCTTTAGAGGAAGTGTTTCGTAACCTAACATCAAACCTTAACCAATAAATCAATAACAAAAATTATGAGTTACATCGCAAGTATTCATGCTCGTCAAATTTTAGACAGTCGTGGGAACCCTACAATTGAAGTAGATATTTTAACTGAGAACGATCATTTAGGCCGTGCTGCGGTACCAAGTGGTGCAAGCACAGGTATACATGAAGCAGTAGAACTTCGTGATAACAATAAGAAAGTATACGGCGGTAAAGGTGTTTTAAAAGCTGTAAAAAATGTTAACGATACAATAGCTGAGGCTTTATTAGGATGGGATGTAGCTGATCAAACAGGCATTGATGCAGCGTTGATCGCATTAGATGGTACAGAAAACAAAGGCAAATTAGGCGCAAATGCAATGTTGGCGGTTAGTTTGGCTGTAGCAAAAGCTGCTGCTTTAGAAGCTAAACTTCCTTTATTCCGTTATATTGGCGGTACTAATGCAAGAACATTACCCATTCCAATGTTGAACATTTTAAATGGTGGTTCTCATGCAGATAATAAAATAGATTTTCAGGAATTTATGGTTCAGCCAATCGGAGCTTCTAGCTTTAGCGAAGGTTTAGCATGGGGTGTTGATATATTTCATGCATTGAAAACTGTATTGAAGAAAAAAGGCTTCAGCACTAACGTAGGTGATGAAGGTGGATTTGCTCCAAACATTCAAAGCAATGAAGAAGCAATTGAAACTGTATTAACAGCCATCCAGGCGGCAGGTTACAAAACCGGCAGTCAAATTGTTATTGCAATGGATGCTGCTAACAGCGAATTGTGGGATGCGAAAAAGAAAAAATATGTTTTTCATAAAAGTTCTGGGAAAGAATTAAGCAGCGATCAGTTAGTTAAATTCTGGGAAAGCTGGGCTAAACAATATCCAATTGCAAGTATCGAAGATGGTATGGCTGAAGATGATTGGGCTGGCTGGAAAAACTTAACTGATACGATTGGTAAAAAAGTTCAGTTAGTAGGTGATGATCTTTTCGTTACAAATGTAAAAAGGCTACAACAAGGTATTGATAAAGGAATTGCAAATGCATTATTAGTAAAAGTTAACCAAATTGGTACTTTAACTGAAACGATCAATGCAGTTACAATGGCTCAGAACGCAGGCTTCAATACTATTATGAGTCATAGAAGTGGCGAAACTGAAGATACTACCATTGCTGATTTGGCTGTAGCTTTAAATTGCGGACAAATTAAAACTGGTTCTGCTTCAAGAACTGACCGTGTTGCTAAATACAACCAATTGATCCGTATTGAGGAATTACTGGGAGATAGCGCAATCTATCCAAAGGGAAAGATCAAGTTCGGTAAATAGTTTTTATTGTATATAAATAAAACAGCATGTTTATTATTCGTTAATAAATATGCTGTTTTTACTATTGTTTATCAAAATGAAGTTATTAAATTACATTCCGTCATGGATTTTTAATAAATACCTGATAACAGTTACACTCTTTTTAGTGTGGATGTTCTTTTTTGATCCAAAAGATATTCCCTCTGACCTAAATAGACGAGATAAATACAGAGAATTACAAAGAAATGAAGCTCATTTAAATCAATTGATCGTTCAAACACAGGATGAACTGGCTCAATTGAAGACAAATGCCCAAACAATCGAAAGATATGCGCGGGAAAAGTACCAAATGAAGAAGGATAATGAAGACTTATTCATTGTTTCTCCTTCCTCAACTAATAAATAATTTACATTGTTTTACAATATTCTTTTTAAGAAAACGTTTATATTTTAATCCAATCACAATCCTCGTACCCAAGTAATATTTCCTAAAAAGAGATATTTTTTGAAGCAATCCTAAACCCGAACCAGTAAGAACTGTCTGGCATTTCTATGTATAGAATATACCAGATAAACATCCTTCAAACATTCAATAATCCATTTTAAAAAATATACGTCAACGTGATGTTTGGCTTACATTTTGATAAATTATATTAAATAAACCCAAGAGCGATGAATAGTGTAACAACTGAAGAATTATTGCAATACGTGTACAAAGAAACAGTTGTACAAAGAGGCCTTGCAATAAAAACTGCTATTGAAAATAATAGCAGGGTGCATAAAGAATATACAGCAATTAAAGCGGCTAAAGACAACTTGAATAAAGTTGAGTTAATGTCACCTCGCAAAGAATTGATCGACAGAATTCTTAACCATGCGAAGAAGTCATTAAAATAAGCTAAGCTTGCTATACCTTATTCGTATTTCTTATATTTACATGCAGTTAAAAACTGGATGTAAATTATGACCAAAGCACAGCGCTATCAATTTGTAATTGATTATTTTTTAGAGCATACACCCAATGCCGAGACCGAACTAACCTATGATAATCCTTTTGAATTACTAGTTTCTGTTATTCTTTCTGCACAGTGTACTGATAAGCGCGTTAACGCTACTACACCTGAGATATTCAGAAAGTATCCTGATGCCCGGAGGATGAGTAAAGCCTCATTTGATGATCTTTTTCCACTGATAAAAAGCATTTCTTATCCCAATAACAAAACAAAACATTTGATAGGAATGGCCAGTATGCTGATGGAGAAATACGGAGGTGAAGTACCAATGACTGTTGATGAATTGATACTGTTGCCCGGAGTGGGAAGAAAGACAGCTAATGTTATCACTTCAGTAATTGATGAGCAACCAAACATGGCAGTAGATACACATGTTTTTAGGGTAAGCAATCGATTAGGGCTTACAAAAAATTCAACAACTCCTTTAGCTACAGAAAAAGAATTAATTAAAAACATACCCGAAAAATATATTCATACAGCGCATCACTGGTTAATATTACATGGAAGGTATATTTGTACGGCAAGAAATCCAAAATGTATCGAATGTGGATTAAAATCTATTTGTGTATATTATAAAAAGAATAAGATTAATAGCATTTAGATAACATGCAAAAAGCAGAAAAAAACGCTATTTTTGGTGCAATTATTAATATTTGCTTATTTAAAAAGATATCGCAGTTGCTTATTAATGAGTTAATTATTATATTTGACCAATAAAGGGTTTTACTATGAAGAGAATAATTTTTATTTTGGTAATTATATTTACGTTTGGGGCAGCTCAAAACGCTTCTGCGCAATATTATTACTATGATGATTATAGCTATGATACACCACTTACATATGAAGCGGGCCTATCTTTAGGAACAATGAACTGCCTGACAGATATAGGTGGTAACGCAGGGTTAGGAAAAAAAGGACTTAAAGATTATCGTTTAGGGAATACAAATTTTGATGCGAGTATTTATTTAAGCGCTGTTTATAAATATGCTTACGGGCTAAGGCTTGAAGCTTCTTATGGTACAGTATCAGCGTCTGATGCTGATCTTAAAAGTGTGGCTTCTTCTGCTCAGGGGCGTTACCAACGGAACTTAAGTTTTCGTAGCAGAATACAAGAGTTAGCGCTTGTTGCAGAATTCTATCCTTTATACATTTTTGTTGATTGGGCTGATACAAAATACGATCCACCAAAATTTTCGCCATATATATTGGCAGGAATAGGCGTGTTTCATTTTAACCCTCAGGCTCAGGATAGCGTAGGGAACTGGATAGATCTACAGCCGTTACATACAGAAGGAGAAGGGTTTTCACAGTATCCTGACAGAAAACAATATAGTTTAACACAAATAAATTTCCCCGTAGGATTGGGGCTTAAATACGAGTTATCATCAAAAATTAACTTGCGTGCAGAACTAATGTGGCGTATTCTTCAAACTGATTATTTGGATGACGCAAGTACAAAATATATTGATCCTAACGATTTTGCTTTAAATCTTCCTGCAAGTCAGGTAGCTAATGCAAAATATTTCAGTGCAGGAAAAGATAAATCTGCTGATCCTGCCTATAGTTCACATGTAGGAGGTATTCGTGGTAATCCAAAAAACAACGATACGTACTTCTCTTTCAATATAAAAATTGGGTATACTTTCGGAAGGGAACCACGCTAACATAAAATAACAGCAGCACTAAAAATATTTATAAAATGCCGGATACTTTATCTGGCATTTTTATTACTATCAAATTGTATATTATGCAAAAGCCTTCTCCTATTACTTATCCCGGTTTCTTTCATACTTATATTGATCAGGTTCCGGAGGAAAATCTACAAGATGCATTCAATGTGCAACTGCCTGTTATCAATAGTTTTCTATTGTCTATTTCAGAGGAGCAATCTACACATGCATATGCTCCGGGTAAGTGGACAATTAAAGAATTGTTACAACATATTACAGATACTGAACGTATTTTTAGTTATAGAGCTTTATGCTTCGCTAGAGGTGAAAAGCAATTGCTGCCTGGGTTTGAACAAGATGATTATGTTGCAAATGCCAACGCAAATGATCGTACATGGCATAGTCTAAGTAATGAGTTTTTAATAGTACGCCAATCTACCTATCTGCTATTTAATAGTTTCAATAAGGAGACGCTGATGAATGATGGAAAGTTTAGTAACAATTTTACTATGACTACCGCGGGTTTTGGCTTCATGCTATTAGGGCATTTTTATCATCATAAAAAAGTGATAAAGGAAAGATATTTATAAAATAGAAAACGTCCCGCTTTTAAACGGGACATTTTCTATTATTAGTTTTGTTTGTATTACAAATACTTTTTGATCTCTTCCGTCAATTCTCCTTTTGTGATAGGAATACCCATTATTTTATTGTAGCCTTTTGCATCAACAAAATATACATCACGGATAATTTTTATTAACTGTCCGTTATTGATTTCAGGTATTAATACATGATCAAAATTTCTTAAAATTTCTCCAAGGTTTTTAGGGAAAGGCCTGATGTAACGTAAATGAGCGTGTGATACTTCTTTACCTTCATTTTGCAGGTCTTTTACAGCACTTTTAATTGTGCCATAAGTTGAACCCCATCCAAGTACTAATACTTTACCTTTTGATTTGCCGCTATCTAATGTTTGCTCAGGAATATAATCTGCAATATTATCAATCTTAGCTTGTCTTGTTTTAACCATATGTTGATGGTTCTCATTATCATAACTGATATTACCGGTTATGTCTTGTTTTTCCAAACCACCCACACGATGCTCTAATCCAGGTGTGCCTGGTATAGCCCATGGACGAACTAATTTTTCATCTCTCTTGTAAGGCATTAGTTTTTCTTCGCCTTCATCTAATTTTTCTTTAAAAGAAACTTTGATTTCAGGAAGATCAGCAGCTACCGGAAATTTCCATGGTTCAGCGCCATTGGCAATGTATCCGTCACTTAAAAATATTACCGGTGTCATATGTTGTACACTGATACGAACAGCTTCGTATACAGCACTAAAACAATCGCTAGGTGTTGAAGCTGATATAACAGGCATCGGACATTCACCGTTTCTGCCATAATAAGCCTGTAACAAATCGCTTTGTTCTGTCTTAGTAGGTAAGCCTGTACTTGGTCCACCACGTTGTACGTTTACAATAACTAAAGGTATTTCAAGCATTACAGCTAAGCCCATTGCTTCAGCTTTTAGCGCCATACCAGGTCCGCTTGTAGTTGTAACGCCTAAACTGCCACCATAACTGGCACCAATAGACGAAGCTATTGCAGCAATTTCATCTTCAGCCTGAAATGTTTTAATACCAAATGTTTTATACTTACTTAATTCATGTAGAATATCACTGGCCGGAGTAATAGGGTAGCTGCCTAAAAATAACTCTAAGCCGCTTTTATCAGCCGCTGCGATCAAACCATAAGCTAAAGCCTGGTTTCCCATAATGGAACGGTAAATACCTTTTTCCATTTTAGCTTTTTCCACAGTAAATCTTGTTCTAAAAGTCTCCGTTGTTTCACCGAAGAAATAACCTGCTTTTAAAACCTTCACATTGCTCTCCATGATCTCAGGCTTCTTCCCAAATTTATCTTTGATAAATTCGATCGTATTATCCATATCACGATTATACATCCAATAAAGAAAGCCAAGTACAAACATGTTTTTTGCACGGTCCTTCTCTTTAGTGCCCATGGTGATATCTTTCAATGCTTCCCTCGTCATTTTGGTAACATCCATTTTTATCACTTCAAAACTGGCAAGACTATTATCTTCCAAAGGATTAACGCCTTCAGGGTAATTAGCTAAACGTAAGTTTTTTGAATCAAAGCCATCGATATTGGCGATAATGATTCCGCCTTTTTTAATGGCCTTCATATTTACTTTTAATGCGGCAGCATTCATTACAACTAAGACATCGCAAATATCTCCCGGTGTAAATACCTTATCACTACTAAAACGAAGCTGATAACCACTAACACCCGGTAAAGTACCTATCGGGGCGCGTATTTCCGCAGGGAAATCAGGGAAGGTAGCTAAGTCGATACCTAATAAAGCTGTATTATTAGTAAACTGACTACCAGTTAATTGCATACCGTCGCCACTATCGCCGGCAAATTTTATTACTACATCCTGCAGTATTTGTTCTTGTGTATCCATTTTATCTAAGTATAACCGATGGTTAAAAAGTAGTGCAAGTTACGTTGAAATTCATTTTTATCCCAGTGATTTTATAAGTTTATCGTTATACGTAAACTTGGTTAGATTCTAGTTCACAGTTCGTAGTTATCTGGCTTTTATCAACTACAAACTGTGAACTACAATCTATAAATTGAAAGGTATTGTTAACTATGAAATCGTACTATTTTAATTACTGATTAATCTTTAAATTTGATAAAACTTTATAATTATGGCTTTATTTAAATCGGGCAACCCAACGTTATCGGAAAATAGATTTCGCGATACAGTGATCGAAGATGCAATAGTGATCGACGACAATGCAATGACCGTAAAAGGGACCCTTAACAAATTCGGTTTTTTATTTTTAATGACATTAGGAACTGCTTATTATTCATGGCACCAGTTCGCACTAGGCGGGGATGTAAGGCCATTAATGCTTTTAGGTGTTTTTGGTGGATTGGGTGTTGCACTTGCGATTGTATTTAAAAAAGAATGGAGTCCATATCTGGCTCCAGCATATGCTTTGTTAGAAGGCTTATTTGTAGGAAGTGTTTCTGCTCTTTTTGAATATAGTACCCCTGCTCAGGATGGCACTGCGAATGGCTATTCCGGAATTGTATTGCAAGCTGTAGGTTTAACATTTGCAGTAGTTATAGCAATGTATCTTTTGTATACTTTTAAAATTATTCAAGCTACACAAAGATTTAAAGCGGTCGTATTAACTGCTACAGCAGGGATAGCTATTTTTTATCTTGTATGCTGGGTGATTAGTATGTTTGGAATAGCGGCACCTTCTTTTTTGTTTCAAAGTACTCCTTTGGGAATTGGATTTTCTGTTTTCATGGTAGCATTAGCTTCATTAAACTTAATACTCGATTTTGATATGATAGAACAAGGCGCAAAATCTGGTGCTCCAAAATACATGGAATGGTATGGTGCTTTTGGTTTATTAGTTACCATCGTTTGGTTGTATATGGAAATTCTTCGCTTGCTATCTAAACTTAACAGAAGATAATGGCATTGAAATATATTTTAAAAGCCTCTTGATATTCAGGAGGCTTTTTCATTGAGCACAATTATAGTGGACAGGTAACAGCTGCAAGATATTTGTTTCTTATTCTTGAGGATCTCTTGAATACCTTACTGTACCTATGTTTGACAAAACGAATACGTTACACATTAACAGTTTCACTGAATAAAAAAGCCTTCCAAATAATTGGAAGGCTTTTTTGTTGAATCGAATAAGACGCTTATTTCTTAATGAATTTTAAATTAGTGATCTCGTTTTTGCTATCAATAACTCTCAATTCATAAAACCCTGTTGGTAATGCTGCCAGAGAAATGTTATTAGTAATATTATTGAAATTAGGAACACTTAATATAGCTTGGCCAATAGCATCGATGATTACAGCGCTTTTTATTACAGTCGTTTGTGGTTTAGAAATATGTAAATTATCGACTACAGGATTAGGGTAGATCAATATCTGATCATTGGCATTTCCTGCAGGATTTACAGTCACGATTGTACTGTAGTAAACAGTTCCATCCTGATCTACTTCTTTAATTCTGTAATAATTTACATAGCCATCGTATAAAGTATTATCGTCTGCCGAATAGCTATAATCGCTAGTATTATTAGCCAGAACAGATGTTACATAATCATAGCTTTTACCGTCAATACTTTTCTCCAATACATAGTACTTAACATTTGTTTGAGAAGCAACCTGCCATACAACCTGTGCTGTATTATCATTTAATTGCTGCGCTTGTATTGATACTAACTTGATCGGAAGTATTGTATTACAAGAACTGGTTATTACCAGAGTAGTAGTATCAGCAAAATAACAACTTGGAGATGAAATGTCTGCTGCTGTAGTGCCTAATATTAATTTATATGTCCAACCTGCATTAGCTGCCAAAAGCGGAGTAGGTAAGGCTACTTTAGCGGTATAAGTATGTGTCACTGAGGCGTTAAAACCAGGAACAGTTACAATTGGCCCTACTGTAACGAATCCATTGCCATCATTTCTATTTACTATCCATTGATAAGTATCATAAATATTACTGGCATCGGTAACAGTCCCTGTTGCTGTATCTAATAGAGAACCACACGCATATGTTTGTGGCAACAGCGTTGTTATTGGCTGACAATCTCCTATATAAATATCATCCAATGCCCAATCATTACCGAATCCTCCGGTAGTATCATTTCTAATGCTTATCGTAACAGTAGGAGTATTTGTTTGGAAAGTAAAACCGACTTGTTGCCATGCCTTACCAGCAGGGCCAGTAGGTATGATTGGTGTGGTGTATAAACCTACTCCATTTACAATAAACTCAACTCTTGCAGGAATTAATCCAACAGGTTGATTAAGGTTTCTTATCCATGCACTAAACTGATATTTTTTGTTAACACACATTGCCGGGATAGTTTGTTGTATGGCAATGTTTGGTTTGTAGCTCGCATTAACTACTAACTGGTAACCATTTTTCACACCAGTAACGGCAAAATCATGATCATAACCATCATACCACTGGCCATTAAAAGGTGTGTTTTCACTGTTAGGACCAGTAGGATCTGCTCCTAAATAATCACTACCTAAATAGGTATTATTAGTTACAGCATAAAAACCATCTTCAGGGCCTCTGAATCCCATTTTTTGATAAGTGTATTGTGTAAGGCCTGCAGCTAAAGCGGGACCGTTGATCTGTGCATTTGTACCATCTGCATTACCACCACTGCCAAACGTTCCGTTAGGAAATAAGTTGTTAGGGTCAGAAGCATTACCACAAAATGTAGGGGCAGCACAAGCAACACCACTATTACCCACAGTTATTTTTTGTGTACTATAGCAAAAATTACTACCTGCTGCTTTTAGCGTAACATAATAGTGGCCAGGGATCAGGCCTGTAATAGTATTTCCCGAAGTCAATGAGGCTACTGTTACAAATGTTGGGTTAATATTAGATAACCAGCTAACAGAATCTGTTGCAGGAGCAGTTAAGCCACTGATTACAATAGATCCATCAGTATTAAAGCAGCCTGTAGCAGGATTAGGCGTTAACACTGCTGTTGTATCATAACCAGAAGACGAAAAAGTGAAAGTTAAGGTTTGACAGATACTGCCTGTATTACCTGAACTTCTAACTGAAATAGTGTATATTCCGGCAGGCATACTTGTAAAATGTACAGTGCCTGGTGTCGCTGCATCATCCTGCCAGGTTGCAAATCCATTAAGGCTAACTTGTGCCGGATCACTACCACGAAAGCCTGTTTCAACATCAAATGCTCCATTAGAAGCACCGCAGGTTGGCACGGTTACAATTATAGTACTGATATCCACAGGACAGGCACCGGCCTGTGCAAATAGTTTACCCCCAATAAAGGATAGCAATAGAAAAATGAAAAGCTTTTTCATTTGAGTATATTAAATTAATTTGTAATGTAAATGGATATTTACAGGATGTTGGTTAAGTAGATTTGCTAAGGGTGGGCGGATTGGATTAATCGGATATTAAGGGCGCAAGCTACGTATAAATTATTGTTTTATTGTGTATTAGGAAAGATTATTTTTAACAAATTATACAATATATATATTAAAATAATATGTATAAGTTGCTTTAATACAATACGTTAAGAAAATACCGATTCTTAATGTTAGTAATCTCTTATGGACACAAAAAAACTGCTCTTGGAGGAGCAGTTTTTTTATATAATTTCTATTGAATTAGATTCTAAAGTGAGCAAAAGCTTTGTTGGCTTCAGCCATACGGTGAGTATCTTCTTTCTTTTTGAAAGCAGCGCCTTCACCTTTGCTTGCAGCAACGATCTCGTTAGCTAATTTATCAGCCATGCTACGTCCGTTTCTATCACGGCTGTATTTTACCATCCATTTGATGCTTAAAGAAGTTTTTCTATCAGCACGTACTTCAGCAGGGATCTGGAAAGTAGCACCACCGATACGGCGACTACGAACTTCAACACCCGGAGTGATGTTAGCTAATGCTTTTTTCCAAACTTCATAACCGTTTTCGCCAGTTATTTTGCTTACTTTATCAACAGCATCGTAAAAAATGATGTAAGCACCACTCTTTTTTCCTGCCCACATTAAATTATTTACAAAACGAGTAACTAATTTGTCGTTAAACTTTGGATCTGGTGCTAACGGTAATTTTTTGGCTTGCGCTTTACGCATGGTATTTTATTTTTTTATCAAACGGCATATTGCCGTAAGAAAGGTTTATACTATTTTTTTGCTTTTTCTTTCTTAGTTCCGTATTTACTACGGCTTTGTTTACGGTCCTTAACACCGGCAGTATCTAAACTACCACGTACTATATGATAACGTACACCTGGTAAATCTTTTACCCTTCCACCACGAATCAATACGATCGAGTGCTCTTGTAAATTGTGTCCTTCACCCGGAATGTAGGCAATAACCTCAATTTTATTAGTCAAACGAACCTTCGCTACTTTACGTAACGCAGAGTTTGGTTTCTTTGGTGTTGTAGTATATACTCTCGTACATACACCACGACGTTGCGGACACGCATCTAAAGCTCTAGATTTACTTTTCGCTTTGATGATTTCTCTTCCTTTTCTTACTAATTGTTGTATTGTAGGCATTATTGACCCTTATTTTTAGGACGGCAAAGGTAACAGTAGTTTATTAAATTCCAAAATAAAAATGGATAAATATCAAAAAACATTGAAATAAGTTTTTAACAATTCAGTCCAACACTCAAAAAATAGACTTTTTAACTTGAAATAAGCTAAAATCCCAAAATTCAGTGATATGTGAATTTTGGGATCTGTTTATTTATTATCGGGAGCTTATCCGATCATCAGATTTGATTCAACCAACCATGCGTATCCGGTTCTTCACCAATATGAATAGCTTCTAGCCTGCGTTTCAATTCAGGGGCAGTTTTCCAGCTATCAACATCAAATTTCATTATAAAATCCTGGTACTTCAATTCCTTGATCAAGGAAATGGTAGCAGCAGTACCTGCGCCAAATGCTTCTTTTAATTCGCCGGCTTTGTAAGCAGCCATGATCTCATCTATATTTAAAGCTCTTTCTTCTACCTTAAAGCCCATTTCTTTTAATAATATTAAAAGGCTGCTACGGGTAATACCATTTAAAATGGTACCATCTTCTAATCCCGGTGTAATAGCCGTGTTGCCAATGATGAAAAACACATTCATTGTACCGCACTCCTGTACATATTTGTGTTCAATTTCATCTGTCCATAACACCTGGTCATACCCGATCTTCTGGGCTTCAGATGCAGCATATAAAGAAGCTGCATAATTTGCTGCAGTCTTAGCAAAACCTAATCCACCTTTTGCTGCCCGTACATATTTTTCTTCTACAGCAATACGCATGGGGTGAGAATAATATGGACCTGTAGGACTTAACAAGATCAAAAATTTAAAATGTTCACCTGGTTTTACACCAATCATTTGATCGGCATTAAACATGAACGGACGAATATATAAAGAGTGATCAGCTTGTTTTGGGATCCAATTTCTATCGATATCGATCAATGTACGCATACCGTCAATAAATATTTCTTCCGGCACCTGTGGCATCATCATTCTTTCTGCAGAAATATTAAAACGCTTGAAGTTTTCGTATGGCCTGAATATATTAATATGCTTACCATCAACATCATTGTAAGCTTTGATACCTTCAAAAATGGATTGTCCGTAATGTAATGCAGATAGCGATGGATCCAATGCCAGTGGCTGGTATGGTTTAATTTCGGGTGTTTGCCATACACCTTTAATACAATCGACTTCCAGCATATGATCAGTAAAATGTTTCCCAAATGGGATATTGTCAAGGTTCAAGTCTTTTAACTTGCTCTGTTTTACCTTTGTGATCTTTAAATCTGCTGCTGCAATCATAATCCTTAATTTTACTACAAAGTAACAAAAAAAAACTACATTAAAGTACAGTTTTATGAGTTTAGATAATATTCAACTTCCTGCAAGTGTTATTCAGGATCTCTATAAAAAGTCATTGGTTTTGTCCGATAAAAAGCCTTCGGCTAAGGTCGAAAAGCCTTCTGACACAGTCTCTTTCAACATCTTGGGAAATAATCAACAAAAAATACTGATCCTGGTGGCTGATGAAGAAACGCTTTATTTACCTGATGAGCAACTCAATTTTTTAATGGGTATTTTAACTGCCTGTAAACTAACGATGCAGGATGTAGCTATTGTAAATACCAGAAAGAATACCAACATTTCGTACACAAACTTTGCGGCGGCATTAAAAAGTGCTGTTATTATCTTGTTTGGTGTTGAAACATCGATAATCGAGTTGCCCTTACAATTCCCCAATTATCAAATACAGGCATACAACAATCAAACTTACCTAAGTGCCCCTCCATTAACGGTTCTGCAGAATGATAAAGCAGAAAAAACAAGGCTTTGGTTGTGCTTAAAACAATTATTCTCACTTTAATAAAACGTTAAATTATACAAATGAACACACTCATTTTCGCCACTAATAATCAAAATAAAGTGGATGAGATCAGGAAAGTATTGGGCAATATTTTTGAAGTAATTACTTTAAAAGAGGCTGGCATTAATATCGATATACCTGAGCCCCATAGCACGTTAGAGGAGAATGCTGCAGAAAAATCCAACACCATTTATTCACTAACAGGAAAGGATTGTTTTAGTGAAGATACCGGGTTAGAAGTTGAAACATTGAATCGTGAACCTGGTGTTAAAAGTGCGCGATATGCAGGTGATAAGCGTTCTGATGCCGATAATATTGAAAAACTTTTATCAAATTTGGTAAACAAAACAAATCGCCGGGCACAATTTCGTACGGTGATTTCATTAATAGTAAAAGGAGAGGAGCATCAGTTTGAAGGTATTTGTATCGGCACAATTATTGACAAACAAAGAGGTGTGAAAGGTTTTGGTTACGATCCGGTATTTGTTCCTGATGGAAGTAAAAAGACTTTTGCAGAAATGAGTATGGAAGAAAAAAATAAATACAGCCACCGTAAAAAAGCCACGCAAAAACTGATTGATTTTTTACACAATACTTGCTAACCTAAAAATGAAAAATTATGTCACACAAAGTAACGCCTCACGTTAGTCTTGCCATTTTGTTTGCATCATTATTACTGTCTGTAATTATAGCCGTAATTTCTTTTTATAGTTACAAACAATGTAACTATAGTTCAAAATCAACAGCGGCCGATGTTACAGAAGATTCATCAAAATACATAACAGTAGCCGGTCCTAATGGCGATGCTGTAAAAGTATCTTCTAAATTATCAGGATTAACGGCGTATATCGCTGACAATAAAAATGAAGCGAATGTTGATAATGATTTCTGGAAATCAAAATTCAAATCATGGAGAGATAAGATGTCACAAAATGATATCGCACCATCTCTTACTAATTTCATGGACGTAGTTGCATTGAGCAAAATAGTAAGAGAGAATTAAAGTCCGATTACGATTGCTAATTGACCTGCTTTTTATTACCTATGTTTGCATTTAATTATGCAACTTTTTCAGACAACCAGTAGAATTATCGTTACGTGTAGTAACCGTTTATCTCCCTTTTTACAACAAGAAATTAGCGAATTAGGTTTTAAGCCTGCGCGTGTTTTTAAAACCGGTGTAGAGTTGAGTGGTACAATGGAAGATTGTATCAAACTAAACATGAGCCTGCGTTGTGCCAGTCAGGTGTTATTTTCTTTAATGGAATTTGATGCTTATAATGCAGATAAACTGTATGATAATTTAGTACAATTTTCATGGGAGGCTGTTTTAAAGGAAGATGGTTATTTTTCGATCACGAGTAATGTAGATAATGAAACTATCAACAATTCATTATATGCGAATGTAAAAGTGAAAGATGCGATCGTTGATTACTTTAGAAATAAAACAGGACAACGCCCCAACTCCGGTCCTGAACTTGATAAAACGGTTATCCATTTATATTGGAAAGAATCGATAGCAGAATTGTTTATCGATACATCAGGAGAAACATTATCCAAGCACGGCTATAGAAAAATTCCAGGCAAGGCTCCGATGCTGGAAGCGCTGGCAGCTTCTACTTTATTAGCAACAAAATGGGATAGGAAATCAGCGTTTGTAAATCCGATGTGCGGATCAGGAACAGTAGCTATTGAAGCAGCTTTATTAGCAACAAACAGAAAGCCCGGATTATATCGTTTCAACTATGCTTTTATGCATTTGGTTGGTTATGATAAGGTATTTTATGATAACTCACTACAACGGTTAAACGATGATATTATTGACGTACCGGGATTGAAAATAATCGCAACAGATATCAGTGCTGATGCAATCAATGTAACAAAGATAAATGCCGGTGCAGCTGGTGTTATAGAGTATATCGAATTTGGATTAGGTGATTTTGAGACTACAACAATTCCTGAAGATCAGCCGGGCGTAATTTATTTTAATCCCGAATATGGCGATAGATTAGGTGTAGAAGCAGAACTGGAAATTACCTACAAACGCATTGGTGATTTTATGAAGAAAAAATGTAAAGGTTATACCGGATATATTTTTACAGGCAACTTAGAATTGGGTAAAAAAATAGGCCTAAGACCAAGCAGACGAATTGAATTTTACACCAGTAAAATTGATTGCCGTTTATTTGAGTATGAATTATATGCGGGAACGAAAAGAACGGACAAGGAAATTGTAAATGGTTAATTGTAAATGGCAAACGAGAAGAGCTTTTACAATTTTAAAGTATAATAAAAAACGCCTGAATTATTTCAGGCGTTTTTTATTATACTGATGTTTTAATTTACCATTTATCATTTACAATTTACCATTATTTAGTGTCATATCCCCAGGTGATCAAAGTTGCACCCCAGGTAAATCCGCCACCAAAAGCAGCTAACACCAATTTATCTCCTTTCTTTAATTGTTTTTCCCAATCCCATAAGCATAGAGGAACTGTTGCTGCTGTTGTGTTTCCATAGCGTTGGATATTGTACATTACTTTATCCAATGATAAACCCATACGGTTTGCAGTGGCATCGATAATTCTTTTGTTTGCCTGATGTGGAACCAGCCATGCGATATCATCGCCGGTTAAATTATTTCTTTGCAATAGATCATATGCAGCGTCAGCCATACTTTTAACCGCAGCTTTAAAAACTGTTTGTCCTTCCTGCCTAATATAATGTTGCTTGTTTGTTACTGTTTCGTGCGATGCTGGTAATAAAGATCCGCCAGCTTCCATTCTTAAGAAATTACGGCCTGCGCCATCGCTTTTTAGCAGACTATCCTTTACGCCAATATCTTCTGTGCTTGGTTCTAATAAAACACAACCTGCACCATCTCCAAAAAGAATACAAGTGCTTCTGTCAGTATAATCAACAATGGCGCTCATTTTATCGGCACCCACAATAACTATTTTTTTATAACGGCCACTTTCAATTAAAGCTGCGCCTGTAGTTAAGGCAAATAAAAAGCCCGAGCATGCAGCACTTAAATCATAACCAAAAGCATTTTTTGCACCGATCTTATCGCAAACAATATTTGCAGTAGAAGGAAATATCATATCGGGGGTAACGGTTGCACAGATCATGCAATCAATTTCTTCGGGGCTAATGCCTCTTTTTTTACAAAGTTCCAATACTGCAGGTACTACCATATCAGAAGTAGCTAATCCATCACCCTTTAAAATTCTTCTCTCTTCAACACCTGTCCTGGTTTTTATCCATTCGTCGTTGGTCTCTACTATTTCTTCCAGCATTTTATTGGTCAAACGAAAATCAGGAACATATCCTCCAACAGCTGTTATTGCTGCGTTGATCTTTTGTGTCATGTATAAAGATTTATAGCTTTTTTGGTAATCGTTCAATAATGGACGAAAAGTTGGCAAAAATACGGTAAAAAATTATAGCGGTTATATCAAACCCCATTTCATTGATAATTTTAGTAAGACATTGAATTTTAGTGGATTCACAAACAAAATATCGTTATTTTCGTGCCTCACTCTGACACACTATGTACGCATATTTGCAAGGAAAATTTACTTACAAGAGCCCGGCACAGGTTTATGTTGACATAAACGGGGTAGGGTATGAGGTTAATATTAGCCTTAATACCTACTCGCACATCCAGTTATTGGATGAGGGAAAATTGTATACTTACCTGCAAATCAAGGAAGACGGACATATTTTATACGGTTTTTTTGATAAGATTGAAAAAGACATGTTTGTCATGCTGATCGGGATTTCCGGCGTCGGTGCAGCTACTGCAAGAATGATGTTATCTAATTTAAAGCCCGAAGAGATAAACCGTGCTATTGCTCAAGGCAACGTTAAAGTGCTGGAAGGAGTCAAAGGAATAGGAAAAAAGACTGCAGAACGTTTGATTTTAGAATTGAAAGATAAAGTAGGAAAAATAATAACTGATATCAATATACCGGTAACAGCAAGTAGCAGTTTACAACAGGATGCTTTAAATGCTTTGATTGCATTAGGTATTTCGAGAGCGCAGGCAGAAACGTCTGTTCAAAAATTAATTTTAGCAGAACCGACCATAACTAATTTAGAAGAACTTATTAAAAAATCCCTCAAAGCTATTTAGAAGAAATCTACCTTAACGACACTTACCGGATGTTGCTTAAAAGCAAATTTAATTTTAAGGGCGTAGGCATTTCTTCTACTCTGACACTGCTAATTATTTTCATAATTTTCGGTCTACCAGCTGCTGCCCAAAACTTTGCTTCTTTAGCTGATACAACTCATCCAAATTATAACGACAGTTTACGTTTTCCGATCCATGATCGCAGAGGTGACTTTATAAGTGATAATAAAAAAAGCACGTACGATCTTGCGCAACCTCCTAATATTAATGATTCAGTTGCCTACGATGCTAAAACGCAATTGTATACCGTATATGAAAAAGTAGGTGATAAATATTACCGTACACCTGTTACCTACACTTTTACCGAATATTGGAAAATGCGTGATCAGCAATCACAGGATGATTACTTCCAACAGCGTGCCAACATTTTAACTTTACTAAATGATAAGAAGTCTGCACCTAAATTGAACGTGTATGATAATTTATTTAACAGGCTTTTTGGAAATGCAAAAGTAAATATTGTACCACAAGGTAATGTTGATGTACTGGCCGGTTATAAAGGACAGAACATTGAAAACCCTGCATTACCCGTGAATGCGAGAAAAACGGGCGGACTTGATTTTAATATGAATGCCCAGGTAAATGTGAATGCAAGTATCGGTGATAAATTAAAATTCCCCATTAATTATAATACGCTTGCTAATTTTGGGCAAGACAATCAAATAAAACTTGATTATAAAGGATTGGATGATGAGATCATCAAACGCTTTGAAGCAGGGAATGTAAACTTCACTTTACCCACAACATTTATACAAGGGTCGCAACAATTGTTTGGTGTTAAGACGACGCTGCAATTTGGTAAATTATTTATCACAGCTATCGCAGCGAATCAGAAGTCGCAACGCCAAACCGTTAATTTACAGGGAGGTGCTGCTGCGCAGGTTATTAATTTAAAAGCCGATCAGTATGATGAGAACAGGCACTTCTTACTATCACAATATTTTAGGGCGAACTACAATAAGGTGATGTCCAATTTACCGGCAGTAACAACACCTATTCATATTTTACATATGGAAGTATGGGTTACTAACCGTAACGGTACAGCGCTAAATACGAGGAATGTTGTAGGGTTGATGGATCTTGCGGAAAGTAATCCGTATTTATCTTCAATTAAGGTATTGACCAATTTTCCTCCGGCATCCAATGGAGTTAATCCGCCATCCAATAACACGAATGACCTATACAAAAACATAATAGGTAACCCGAGCAATCGTCAGCCATCGTCGGTTGTTAGCACGTTGCAGAACATGGGTTTAACGCAGGTACAGGATTTTGAATATACCTACGCACGTAAATTAGATTCAACCCAATATATATTCAATCCGCAGGTTGGTTATATTTCACTTAGCTCACCATTACAGCCTAATGATGTATTAGCTGTTGCTTATCAATATTCTTACAACGGGCAAATTTATCAGGTGGGTGAATTGTCTACAGATGTCCCGCCTGATACAACTATAGGTGCAGTATCTCAGGTACTATATTTAAAATTATTAAAAGCGACTTCGCAAAGAACCAATTTACCTCTGTGGGGTTTGATGATGAAGAACGTTTATTCTATTGGCTATGGAACTTTATCTCCGACTGATTTTAATTTGAATGTAAAATTTCAGGAACCTAGTTTAGGAACAAAAAATTATGTTCCTTTTGGAGATAAGAACCAGGGCGCTCCGATCATATCATTGATAAACTTAGACAGGCTTGATAAACAATTGGATCCACAGCCCGATGGGATATTCGATTACGTTGAAGGATACACTGTAATATCTCAATATAGCAGGATCGTATTTCCTGTATTGGAACCATTTGGACGAGATCTTGCTTCACAGATATATACTACGGTTCCTTCTACAGCAAAGGATACGTTGTTTTATGCGTTATATGATTCTATAAAAGCCGTAGCACAACAGTATCCAAATTTAAACAGGTTTGTTTTGCAGGGAAGTGCCCATACTACAGGTTCATCTGATATCAGTATTGGTTATAATATTCCTCGTGGGTCCGTTACCGTTACTGCTAACGGACAAACATTGGTTGAAGGAGCAGATTATGATATCAATTATGACCTCGGAACGATCAAAATTATTAATCAGGCTATTTTAAATGCAGGTATACCCGTGCAGGTAAATTTTGAGAATAACGCATCGTTCGGTGTACAACAAAAAAATTACCTCGGGTTACGTTTAGATTACAAGGTAGTTGATAAATTAAATGAACAGCTTGCTTTAGGTGGTACTATTGTACGATTGGGAGAGAAGCCTTTTTTTACAAAAGTAAATTATGGTGATGACCCAATCAGAAATACTATGTATGGATTAGATGCAACATATCATAAAAATACTCCCAGACTTACAAAGTTGTTAAACAAGTTGCCCAATTTTACTTCTACAGCACCATCGAGTATTACGGCATATGGAGAAGGTGCCTATTTGAAACCGGGGCATGCACCGCAAATTGGAAAAGGTAATGCAGGTGCTGTTAGTATTGATGATTTTGAAGGCAGCCAGTCAGGTATTGATCTTCGTTTTCCTGCAACGAGTTGGGCTATGGCTTCAACGCCTTATAATTCTGCCGATGCAAATGGTAATATACTTTTTCCGGAAGCAGCCTTAAATGATAACCTGAATTACGGTAAAAACAGGGCTAAGCTTGCCTGGTATCAAATTGACCCTACATTACAAACAGGTACTAATGTTATCACCAATAAAGATCAACTGAGTGACCCAAGGGTTCGCCCGGTTTATCAGATTGAATTATTTCCGCAGATGTCAACGGATTTTGGACAGGGACAGCTTACAACTTTTGATCTTGCCTTCTATCCAAAAGAAAAAGGCCCTTATAACTTTAGTTCAGATGCAGCAAATGTGGATGCGAATAATAATTTAAAAAATCCTACAAAACGTTGGGGTGGATTGATGCGTAGTATTGATCAAACAGATTTTGAAACGGCGAATGTTGAATTCATAGAATTTTGGGTGCAGGATCCTTTTATTGTCGATCCTTCTTCAGCCGGTGGTAAATTATATTTCAACTTAGGAAATATATCAGAAGATGTGTTGAAAGATGGGAAACGTTTTTATGAAAATGGATTGCCTACGCCAAGTATTCCGGCGCAGGTAGATACATCTGTATGGGGCAAGGTACCGCTCAATCCTGTGCAGGTAACCAATGCATTTAGTAATGATCCGAATGACAGGCCTTATCAGGATATCGGATTTGATGGTTTAAATGATGATTCAGAAAGACTATGGCATGCGCCTTATTTAAGTCAGCTGCAAGGGATTGTAAGTAGTGATGCATTTCAACAAGTACAAAAAGATCCTTCGGGAGATGATTATTTAAATTATCAGGATCCTTCTATACCGGGAGGAACAGGCATATTGGCGAGATATAAAAACTTTAATGGCCCGGAAGGTAATTCTCCGGTTAATACAGGTAATACTACTACGGCTGGAACTGTTTATCCTGATGCTGAAGATTTGGATAGAGACAACACGCTTAACCAAGACGAAGAATATTTTCAATATTCTGTAGATCTGAAAGCAGCAACAGATCCGGAAATGGAGATAGGAAGTAATTTTATTGTTGATAAAAAAATAGTTCCGGTTGCCTACGCAAATGGTTCGCAGGGAAATGAGACATGGTACCAGTTCCGTATTCCTATAACGGCATATCAGAGCAAGGTTGGTAACCTGCCTGATTTTAGTTCGATACGTTTTATGCGTATGTTCCTTACAGGATTTGCAGATACGGTAGTTGTTCGTTTTGGAGAATTACAACTGACAAGAAATTCATGGCGTAATTTTCAATATGTAATTGATAGCTCAGGAAATTATTCACCTATCACAACTGCTGCGAGTTTTAATGTGGGTGTTGTAAATATTATTAATGATGATCAGCGTACGCCATTCCCTTATCGTACGCCGTTAGACATTCAAAGACAGCAAACACAAAGTGCTAATGGTGTTGTGTTGTTGCAGAATGAACAAAGTATGCAGCTACAGGTATGTGGATTAACACAAGGTGATGCAAGAGGTGTATTTCAAACTTTTCCTAATCTTGATCTTCGCCAGTATGGAAATTTAGCCATGTATATTCACGCGGAAGCAGATAAGAGCGATCTTAATTTACAAGATAAAGACTTGACGGCGGTGATTCGTATAGGCGCAGATTTTGTAAATAACTATTATCAGATCAGGATACCATTGTATTTAACACCATCGGCTGCAGCATCTTTAGATCCGAATTCAGAAGCGTATAACGATTCATTATGGCGCGCCGTCAATAGTTTAAATCTTGATCTATCTATTTTACCTTATTTAAAGCAGACCCGAAATTTAACTGATACACCCGTCACGCGTTTATTCAGTCAGTTACAATCTAATGGACAAACTTATTCTGTTATGGGCAACCCTAATTTGGGTGCGGTATCTTCGATATTGATCAGTGTAGAAAACACGAATGCTGCAGTAGCGTGCGGACAAATATGGGTAGATGAATTACGGCTATCGCAGATCAACGAGCATGGTGCCTGGGCGGCGATGGGCAGGGTAGATATGAAATTATCTGACCTGGGAACCATTACGGCATCGGCAATGCATCATAGCGTGGGCTTTGGTACCATTGAGCAAAGCGCCAACCAGCGATCGAAGGATGCCCTCACGCAATTTGATGTAGCAGCAAATTTAGAATTAGGTAAGTTGCTTCCTAAAAAGGCAGCTATATCAATACCGGTTTATGCCAACTATTCTCAATCTGTAAGTAATCCCGAATATGATCCTTACAATCTTGATATCAAACTAAAAAGCGAATTATCACAGGCAAAATCACAGGCACAAAAAGATTCTATTAAGCAGGTTGCAGTCTCCTATACAAGCACTACTACAATTAATTTTACGAATGTTCATAAAGTACGGCCGGCAGGTAGGGTTCCAAGGATATATGATATTTCTAACTTTGATATCAGTTACTCTTTCATCAGCATTAATACACATACGCCGATTATACAAAGCAGCCAGATAACAAGGAACCGCGCAGGACTTGGCTATAATTTTGCACTTGCACCAAAATACATTGAACCATTTAAAAATTTAAAATTCTTTAGAAAGACAAGAGGCCATTGGTTTGATCTGGTAAAAGATTTTAATTTTAATTTATTACCAACGCAATTAAGTTTTAAAGCAGATCTGCAAGAGCAGTTTGGTGTTACGCAGCAACGAAGTATTGGAGTTGATATTTATAAAATACCGGAGACATACGAAAACTATTTTACATTCGAAAGAGATTATTTGGTTCGGTGGAACCTTGCCCGATCAATTAGCATGGATCTGAATGCGGTTAATAATTCCGTAATTGATGAACCATACGGCCGTGCAGATACTAAAGCGAAAAAGGATACTATCTGGTACAACTTATTTAACGGAGGAAGAAACACTTTATATAAGCAAACAGTTAATTTCTCTTATGCGCTTCCGTTAGCTAAGTTTCCGTTATTGAGTTGGACCACAGTAAATTTAAAATACCAGGCTACGTATAATTGGATAGGTGCGTCGAGAATAGCGTTGAACTTAGGTAATATTTTAGAGAATGGCCAGCAGGAAGAAGCGACCGTATTACTTGATTTTAATAAACTGTATAATAAATCTAAATTTTTCCGTGCAGTTAATGCACCACCTAATCCTAACGCAGATAAAAATATTAAAACAAGAACCGATACTGTTTTTAGAAGTGTGCTGATCAATGGTATAAAAATAAAAGAAGTAAAACGTTTAAAAGTTGTAACGATACAAAATCCCAATGCGTTACCTGATCTGAATACATTTGAAAGGATAGTGGGCCGTGTATTAACGAGTGTAAAGCAAGTGAGTTTTTCTTTCTCCGAGAATGCTAACACACGTTTACCGGGCTATATGGATAGTACAAGGTTTCTTGGTCAAAACTGGCAAAGTATGGAGCCAGGAGCTGCCTTTATTTTAGGCGCACAACCTGACACTAACTGGCTGAATAAGGCAGCAAAAAAAGGATTGATAACGAGAGATAGTACATTTAGTGATATATTTCAACAGACATATAACCTGCGTTTGTCTTTATCAGTACTTATTCAGCCTGTGAGAGATTTTACGCTTAATATAAGCATGGTTAAGACGTTGAATAAAAATTATTCTGAAACGTTTAAGGATACAACCGGCACGGGAAATAATTTTGGTCATTTAAGTCCGTATGGTGGAGGTAGCTATGTTGTAAGTTATACTGCATATCGAACGCTGTTTGGGAAATTCAATCCGAATGTAGTATCATCAACATTCACGAATTTTCAAAATGACAGGCTTGTAATTTCACAAAGAATAGGAACAGTCAATAAGTACAATGTTAATGGAGGCAACATAACGCCGGATGCATCTGGTTATTATTATGGATACGGAAGGTATTCAACAGATGTATTGATACCTGCTTTTCTTGCTGCGTATAGCGGACAAGATCCTCATAAGGTTGCTATAATAAGTGAGCAAAATCCTAATATAAAATATAATCCATTCCATGGTATTATACCAAGGCCGAATTGGAAACTTACCTATAGCGGTTTAAGTAAGATCAAACAATTAAAAAAGATATTTACTAATATCACACTTACACAAGGATATAATGGTACACTAAGCCTTAACGGATTTACATCAGCTTTAAATTATCAGGATCAATCCCGATACGGGTATCCATCTTTTTACGATACGGTATCGCGAAACTACATCCCTTATTTTATGGTTCCTAATATCACTATACAAGAACAATTTGCTCCTTTGATAGGAATAGATGTTACACTTGTTAATAAACTACAGGCAAAATTTGAGTATGCAAAATCACGTATGTTAAGTTTAAGTTTATCCAACTTCCAGTTAGCAGAAACGCATTCAACATCATGGTCGATAGGTATGGGTTATCGCAAACGCGGAATAAAACTATTGGCAGGTATAAAGCTTCCTAAAATATTAAATAAAAAAGGAGGGTCCACGTTAGATAATGAAATGAATTTCCGGTTTGATCTGAAGGTGGTAGATAATGTATCATCCAATAGTGTGTTGGATGCAGGAACAAGTTATGCTACAAGTGGAAGTAAAGAGATCACTTTATCGCCAACGATTGATTATACTTTAAGCAGCAGGATAAATGTAAAATTGTATTTTCAACGAACGCGGGTAATACCATATATCTCATCCAGTGTTCCAACAACAAATACAAAGGCAGGTGTGCAGATAAGAATTTCGCTGGCACCTTAAAGCAGGAATAAGTAATAGGTAATAAGTAAAAGCCAGGAATATTATATGTCCTGGCTTTCACTTTATCTTTTAAATTTTGTCTATTGATGTGGTCTTTTAAACAAGAGTACATAACCGCACATCTTTTTCTTCTTCTTGTTTACTTGTAATGGTTTGATCATATAATATTGAGTAGCTTCCGGTATGTAAGAAAAATCAATGATGTTATAACTTGGATCTCCCTGATTTTTTTTGATGTATTGAATTTGTTTTTCGTTCCAATCGTACATTCTTAATTCATATAATATAGAAGCTGCATCGCCAATAAATACAAATTGGTAAAATTCTCCTTTACCTAATTCTAAAACAATTGGTAATTCATACCGGCTTTCCATGCTAAGGGCATTTTCTTTTACCAAAAGAAAACCTTGTTTTGCATATAGCTCTTTAACACTATCAGCCTGATGAATGATAACAGAATCAACACAATCTGCCTGAGCGATTGCCTGTTGCGCATAAGTTTTATGGCTGAGTAATAAAGAAATTGCAAGCATTGCAATCAAAGAAATTTGTTTCATGTCTTGTGATTAAAAGTATATAATTCAGTTACCAGGCAAAAGAGGTGTTTTCACCATTTAAAATGGTGTTTTACCTACGAGGATTTTAATAGGAGGGATTGGTAGTAGAATTTCGAAATTAATTACTGTTTAACCATTGACCGTTTGTAAAAAGTCAGACAATATCTTATTTGCTTTATCGTTCTCTTCCCACATTCCCATGTGTGCACTATTTTTTAAAATAAAAACATGCGATATCACAGGCTGGTAACATTGTTTAAGTGAAACATCTAAAGGAATTGCTTTATCATTTTCACCTATGATAAAAAGTACCGGTCGGGTAAAGTTAACTAAAATATCTATTCTATCCCGACGATTTATCATCGCCATATAGTATTGAATTAGAACTTCTTCTACGAAATTTTCCCCGCTTCCAATAAGCTTATTTATCGCTTCAGGATGATTTGTAGTAAAACTACTACCAAATAAACCTGGTGTAGTAGATTTTATAAAAGAAAGGGTACCATTCTTTTTAATAAAGTCGATCGATTTTAATCTTGCTTGTTTTTTTTCTTCTGTATCGGCAAAAGCAGAAGAATGAAATAATACCAGGCTATTAAATAATGACGGGTACTTTTCAGCCATCGCCAGCATAATATAGCCGCCCATACTATGACCAATGATGGTACAATTAGTTATCTGTTCTTTATCCAATATTGCTTTTATTGATTCTGCTAATTCATCAATACCAATTGTTGGTTGCCAGTTAGCCATCGTTGATTTTCCGCTACCCGGAATATCAGGAATAATAAGCTTGTATTGATCCTTTAAAAAATCAACCTGATAATTCCATACCGTACTATCTTCTGCAAATCATGTAAAAAAATAAAAGGTTTCACCTTTGCCTTCTATTGTATAATAAATAGAACAACCTTTATACTGTATGGTTTTATGCTGCATTATTTATATTGTTGGCCGGTGTTATACACCTTGCTGTACTTCTGTAAATTAATAAAATAACGATTGGCAATAAGGCAGTGTTTAATTGTTGTGGTAAAAAGAACCATGCCAATAACAGCAGTGTTAAAAAGACAGCCGTGAAACCAAAATATTTTTTTACAAAATTATTTTTACTTTTTATCAGGAAAGCTATAATAATATGTGTTGGCCATGCCCATAATAAATTATAATTATCGCTGCATAAAGTATGATCAGTGCAGGTCCACATAAAAATAAAAAGGATACCGAAAAATCCTGTAAGGAAAAATAAGAAGCCATCAAATCCAACCAAAAAAGTGCGTGCAAATGGAGCAGGGTTAAAGCTGAATACAACAATGATCAATAACAATAACCAAAATACTAATGTTGGTGAAAAAATAAAAAATGATGCGGGTTGTTTGGTGACCGGATATAATTCTTTTTTACTTAATACTAATGGTGTGCTGCTTTTACAGCTATCAAAAGTTGTCATTAAATTATCGGGAAGAAATTGTGATTGCTCCGTAGTCATTACTGCATCACAAGGTTTTCCTAATAAAAGATCGATGCCTAATTTGCACCAGTCTTTATTGTTTCTATCGAGGTATAAATGTATTGCCTGACGAAATGTAGTGCCTGCAGGCATTGCAGGAATAAAGCTTCTAAAAGCAGTGTCGTTTTTTATAATGATATCACGGTTTCTTGTAGTGCAATTATCAAAAAAGAAATCGTATTTATAATACCTGTTTTGTGGTTCGATATTAATTAGTAACGCATTTTCAATAGTTATTTTTTCAGGTCCTGTAAGATTTAAAACCTGTTCGGTAATGCCGCGGTTAGTGGTTTTATATTCACTTTCAAATCCCGGGTCTTCACCATCTGGATAAAAACTCTGACAATCCACATAGTAAGGGAGCTTGCCTCTGATGAATTTTAAGTAAAAACTATTATCCAAAAATTCAAAATTGCCATAACTAAAAACAACATCAATTATTTTATCAGTTTCTTTTAATCTGCTGCTATCGGTTAAGCGAATAGCGCTATGCCCGAATGTTGAATATAATTCTTCGCCCGGTGTGCAGGTTAGGAGGGATATGCGGATGTGGGAGGAGTCGACATTTTGTGCCATGGCAACATTACAGCAAAATAATAAAATCAGAAACCCCCTGCCCCCCTGAAGGGGGAATTTAGAAGTAAAAATTCTTTTGAAGAGTTGTAACATTTATAAGTGTATTAAAGAATAAAATAAACTAAAGATCGGCAGAGTATCACTCTACCGATTTTAATTTTTTATGAAGAGTTATAAACTCCTCAATCTCCCCTTCAGGGGGGGGCAGGGGGGTTACCTTGAATAATTCGGTGCTTCTTTCGTAATAGCTACATCATGCGCATGGCTTTCTTTCATGCCTGAGCTGGTTATTTTTACAAAAGTTGCTGATTGTAAGTCCTTAATTGTTTTGGCTCCGCAGTACCCCATACCAGCGCGTAAACCGCCGGTGTATTGATGAACGATCTCTCTCAACGGGCCCTTGAATGCAACACGGCCTTCAATTCCTTCGGGAACAAATTTCTTGATATCATCTTCAGGGTCCTGGAAGTAACGATCGCTGCTGCCTTGTGACATAGCGCCTAATGAACCCATACCACGGTATTGTTTAAATCTACGTCCCTCGTAAATAATAGTTTCACCCGGACTTTCTTCTGTTCCTGCAAACACGTTACCCATCATTACACATTGTGCACCTGCTGCCAATGCTTTCACCATATCACCTGTATACCGAATACCACCATCGCTGATGATAGAAACATTTTTATTTCCTCTTAAAGCTTTAGCAGCTTCCATTACCGCAGTAATTTGTGGAACACCTGTGCCGGCAACAATTCTTGTAGTACAGATAGAACCTGGTCCGATACCAACTTTCACTGCATCAGCACCCGCATCCGCCAATGCTTTCGCACCTGCACCTGTACCAACATTCCCTGCAATAACTTGTAAGCCTTTGAAGTTCTTTTTAACAGCTTTTAATGTATCGATCACACCTTTTGTATGTCCGTGTGCACTGTCTAAACAAATAACATCAACACCGGCTTTGTGTAAAGCGGCTACTCTGTCCAGCGTGTCTTTTGTAATACCAACACCGGCACCAACCAATAAACGGCCGAATGAATCTTTAACAGAATTCGGATGGCTTTTCAATTTTAAAATATCACCGAATGTTACTAATCCGATCAATTTTCCGGACTTATTTACTACCGGTAATTTTTCAATTTTATTTTTCTTGAAGATCAGCTCTGCTTTTTTAAGATCTGTTCCTTCAGGAGCAGTGATCAGGTTATCTTTCGTCATTACGGCACTAACTTTTTGCGCGTAATTAGTTTCAAAACGAAGATCGCGGTTAGTTAAAATACCTACCAGTTTGCTCTGCGCATCGATGATAGGAATACCGCCAATTTTATTTTCTTTCATGATACGTAAAGCCTCACCGATAGTAGAATCGGGCGTAAGCGTTACAGGATCTAATATCAATCCGTTCTCACTACGTTTTACTTTACGCACCTGATCGGCTTGTTTTTCGATACTCATATTTTTATGCAGTACACCCAAACCGCCTTCACGAGCCAGGGCTATAGCCAGCTGAGCTTCCGTAACCGTATCCATAGCTGCGCTCAGCATCGGAACATTTAAAGTGATCGTTTTAGTAAGTTGTGTCGTGATTTTTACGTCTCTTGGTAAAACATCAGAATAGGCGGGCATTAGAAGTACGTCATCAAACGTTAAGCCTTCGCCGAAAAAATTAGCACCTATGTGCTGCTTCGAGGAGTTATTTATTGTTGCCATGGGCAAAGATATGATGACTAATTAAAAAGGGAAAATAATTTTTAATAGAAAGGAATTGGTCATCGTTTTGTCTAATCTTATGACATTTAGATTTATAATCGTAATAATCTTACTTTATGAATAGTAAGTGCAATTAAATTTAATATAATTCGGCCAAGATTACTTAAAAATGATTTTAAACCTTTTTTCATTTATCCAATTATAGCCATCCTCAGCCTTGGCTGTTGGGGCATAAATATCAACTTGTTTTATTTTACAAAAGAAAATATTTCGGGTTATATTATAATACCAATCTTGATAAATACCTAATGAAGAAAAAGAATATAGTAATGGATTTGTCGCGATTTTTTTATAACCTATTGAATCACCTAAAGAATCAAAAATAGGTTGTTGCAATGTATCTGAGTAGTCCCATATTTGGCTGGCTGGAATCATTGTATTTGTCTTGATATCAAGAACATCATTGTAACCCTTGGATAGGTCGTACCATAATGTCGTTATTAAATTCATCCCGTACATTTTTTTGAGTGAATATATTTTTGAGTAATAATCAGAATCTGCATTTATTAATTGATAAGTTGTTTTAAGGAAAGTTATTTTATCCTTTTTGCTAGTATCAATAGCAGTTGTTGTGTTTATACAACATAAAGATTTAACAGAACTGCCAAGCCGGATAATACTATCTAACATAACTATATATTCAGTACCAGCAATGATTGAGCGACATTTTAATTTGTGATCTTGAATAAATAGAATCTGATCGATTGAAACTTCTTTTAAAGAATCCTTAAGGAAGATTGCAGATTGATATTGTTTCCCCGCAGCTAATGTCGCAGAGTCTGCCATATACTTTGCATTACAATAATTATCATTGTATCCACTATCATTAATGTATCTATCAATTTCAACATATTTATCAAGTCGAAGTTGATAGGATTTAAGAAATCCTTTTCTTTGAGCTTGTATTAAATAGTCGTAAATACTGGCATAATTCAAAATGCGGCTATCAGTAAGAATAGTTGGTATTATAAGATGCTGCCCAGCTTATATTGGAGTCATTAATAAAATACGAATACTCGTTTGGAAGTTGAGTATATGCATTTTTATTTATCGCAGTATTATTTTCAGATTCTTGTGAGTATGCGTTTAGGGCTATAAAAAAAATGGGTATAAATAATAATTTTTTCATAAGAAATTTAATAGGTTGATGTTAGAATGACTAAAATTAGAGCAAAATCCATAGAAAGAAATGCTTTTCTTGTTGTTGGTATTTACTGTAAAATTTCTGAATAGACCCCATTCAATATAAATACCCTAGTCTACTCAGCTTGCCGCTGTTGCGCGTCCCCGCCAACAGCCGAAGCCTTAGGTTATTTTGTTGATTGTAAAAAAATATTACTATCAATGGAATTAGCGTGATAGACAGTAAGAATCGATTCATTCACTTCGGCTGTTGGCGGAACGCGCAACAGCGGCGTTCGGTATGGTAGTGTTACTGCAAGACAAGAATAATCGTTTGTACATTTCATAGTCATCTAATAAAATACACGATACAGTTTCCCTTTCTATATAATATTTTCTCCTCTTTTTTTATTTGACATAAACGCCTACTTTTACGAAGATTAAAAACATTAGCGTTAGCTGATTTTAGGGTAAGAAAAACTGGTACTTTTTAAAAGCCCCTAGATAAAATCAAGTGTTACACCTATCCGTATAGGCGTGGGCTTAGTTTATTTGGGGCGTGGTATACCAGTACCTTCTTACCAGTAGGCTATTGTCCCACGCTTTTTTTATTTACCTGCTTTAGGGGACAGAAGCAACACCCTTAACCTATGAAACTATATAGAATTGTTACCGTACTGCTTGCTATTGCAATTTTGATAGCCATGATCATTGCTATCAAAAAAGAAGATAAAAATACTATCTACTTTAGGAATGCACCACCCATACACAGAGAAGGTTTGCCTTATGGCTATTAATATGGAAGCATTAAAAAGCCCGATAGCTTTGAGTTTGGCTTGTTGTTCTACCAGCTTTTGCAAGCCAATTGTACGTACTCATTACTACCGGGTTATATATTAAGAAGCTGTTTTAAAGCTTGGTATCCTCAATCATTTGGATTATTTTTACTTTGATAAATGTACACCAATATAATTGGTAATACTAAATAAATTAGTAAATAATTTTATTATGGCACTTGAAATCTGGCGACTTAATTTAAAAGTATGTAGAAAAAATTTAGATAAAAATCAATCCTACATTGCATCTGTAATAGGAAAAACACAGCAAACCATTGGTAACTGGGAAAGTGGAATTGGAGAGCCGAATATTATGGAACTAATAAAAATTACCAATTTATTTGGTATTTTAATAGATGATTTTCTTAAAATAAAGCAATCAAAATCAACTTCTGGTCATAGTAATGTTTTGGAAGAGCCTTCTGTAGATTATGGTGTAACAAACAATATGGTTGAAACACTGAGTTTGGCTATAAGAGGATTTGATGCCGCCAATACTTTGCTGCAAAACAAAATAACAGTTTTGGAAAAGGAAAATATGCGGTTGAAAAAGAGAGTTAAATTATAATTTATTTTTACTGTTGTTGATATGCTTATGCACATTGGCCGCCCGACATACGCAACAACGGCGGTGAGTAATATTCCTTTCAATATTACTTATTTAAATCAGCTTATATATCTTTCCCGGAAGCGAAGCCACAACACCCTGCATTTCCAACATCAATAAAGCAGCTGCAACAGAACTACTACTCAATGCGCTTTTAAAATACAATTCATCAATAGCAATGTTTTCTTGTAATTGCAGGATATCAACAATCACTTTTTCATCGGCAGTTAATTCAATAAATAGTTCGCGTTGTTTTTTAGCGGAGACTTTTTTTGTTTCTTTCCAGTTCATATTTTCTAACAGGTCGTCCGCGGAAGTTATTAAGGAGCCCTTATTGTTTTTAATTAAAAAATTACAGCCATCGCTTTTGCTATCGTTGCAACGGCCGGGGATAGCGAATACATCTTTATTATAGCCATTCGCTAATTCTGCAGTAATTAAAGATCCGCCTTTAAGGCCTGATTCTATCACAATCAATGCATCGCAAATGCCAGCGACAATTCTGTTTCGTTTAGGAAAATTTTGTTTGTCGGGATTTGTACCGCTCATAAATTCAGTTAGCAAACCGCCTTGTTCGATCATTTGTTTTGCTAAGGATTTATTTTGAGCAGGATAGAGATTATCCAATCCGTGCGCCAATACGCCAACAGTTGGTAAATTATTTTTTAAGGAGTTTTTATGTGCGATAGTGTCAATGCCAAATGCGAGGCCGCTTGCGATTAAAATGTTATGTCCACTAAGGTCCTGGACTAATTGCTCACAAATCGTTTTGCCGTATTCAGAATTATTCCTGGTACCAACGATGCCAATAATCTTTGATGTGTTTAGATCAGCACTACCGCGGTAAAATAATAACACCGGGCTATCGTAACAATTCAATAATCGTTTCGGATAATTTTTATCTGTAATAAATAACGGAGCTATTTTATATTGTTCTATAAACGCTATTTCTTTTTCAGCGCTTGTAAAAGAGTTAAACTCTTTAATGCTTTTGGCTCTAATCGTGCCAATGCCATCAAGGTGTTCAAGGTCTTTCTTTTTTGCTTTGAAAATAGATTCGGCATCGCCAAAATGCGTTGCTAATATTTTTGCATGTACGTGGCCGATATTTGGCACTAATGTAAGTGCTATTTGGTATAACAGATCGTTGTTCATCATAGGAATAGGATGAACAATATTAAGAAAAATTAATTACTAATTACACTCAATTCTGTTCTTCTGTTTAAAGCCCTGCCAGCCTCTGTTGTATTAGGTGCAATTGGTTTTGTAGCACCATAACCGATAGATTGCAAACGGTCTTTCATGATCTGTCTGCTTGATAAAAGATATTTTACAACAGCCAGTGCACGGTTATTTGATAAGGTTAAATTATCCTGTGCAGTACCAATATTATCCGTGTATCCGCTGATCATTATTTTTAGATTAGGATTATCATTCATCAATTGCACCACTCTGTTCAACTCGATCATTGATTCAGGTTTTAGCGTTGTAGCTTTTGTATCGAAGAAAATATTATTCAATACAATGGAAGCACCTGCTTCGATTGGTTGCAAAGGAATGTCGGCTGTAAAAACTGAATCCTTTGTATCAATAGGCACATTGTAATTCTGCGAGTAAAATAAATAGCCTTTTTTATCTACGCTAAAATCATAATTTTTTCCAACAGGTAATGTGGTTAAATAATTACCATCTTCATCTGTTTGTACATTACTAATTACTCTTGATGTTTGGATATCAGTTAACTTAACAGAAGATGCTAATCCTGATTTTGTTTTAACATCTGTTACGCGGCCCTTTACCCATAAGGTTCTTGGCGGTTGTATATCTTTTCTTAATTTAAAACTATAGATATCGATCAAGCCTTTTGAATCTGCACGGTCACTGGAATAATAAGCAGTTACGCCATCTGCTGCAACAATCAACGCTTGTTCATCATCAATTGTATTGATCGGATAACCTAAATTTTTTGGCTCACTCCAGGTGCTGTCAGTCAAACGTTTTGTTACAAAGAGGTCATTGCTTCCATAACCCAATCGGCCATTGGTACTGAAGAATAAAGTCTGGTTATCCGCATACATAAACGGACAGGTTTCATCGCCGGGCGTATTAATATCCGGGCCTAAATTTTCTGCATTACTCCATGTTCCGTTCGCTCTTCTGTGTGATACCCAGATATCTTTTCCGCCATAACCATCGGGCCTGTCGCTCGAAAAATACAGATCTTTTTTATCGGGAGAAAGGGAAGGAGATGATTCCCAAAAATGTGTGTTGATGGCATTGCCTAAATTCTCTGCAAGGCTCCAGCCATTATCTGTTTTGTATGAGATGTAGATATCGCAACTGCCGGCACCTTCAGGATAATTGCAACCGGTAAAAACGATCCACTTGCCATCTACAGAAATATTTTGTGCTCCCTCATTCAGGTTGGTATTTACCTTTCCGTCTAACAATTTTGCTTTGCTCCATTTGCCATTCACTAAATCACTTTCATAAAAGTCCTCATCTTTTAAACGTCTTGTAAAGATCATTTTCTTTCCATCAATCGTGATAGAAGGATAATATTCCGGACGGGCAGAATTAATACTATCGCCTAAATTGATTGGTGCAAAAACATAATCTGTCACAGGATGTTCGTTAGCATAATCAATGGCAAACTGATAAGTAAGCTTTCGATAGCTGGCGGTTTTAACACTTCCTTCATTCAATCTTGGTAAGGTTAAAAAATTATTCACCGCTGCTAATGCTTCGGTAAATCTGCCCACGCCCGCTAATGAAATAGAATAGGCAAACAAAGATGATTTTGAATAAACGGAATCTAATGCGATGCCTTTTTCAAAATCCATATTTGCTTGTGCGTAATTCTTTACTACCGCATAAATTCCCGCTTTAGCTAAATAGGCATCAACAAATTTTGGGTCGATTGAAATAGCCTTATTAAGATCTTTAATTGCTTCACTATCATTTTCATTTTGTTCAGCCATATCTGCACGAGCGTATAAATCACCGGCTGCTTTAGCAACCTTTAATGGATCGTACCACTGTGCTTTTGTAATTAGGAATGACAAATTAAGAATGAGAAATATTGTAAGCGTGCGAAGCATATAGCGGGTTTTCGTTTGTGGCACTAAGGTAAAGTTAAAAGTCAAAAGGGAAAACCTAAAAGTTGAGCAACTTTTTATACTGCTCAATATTCTTTTGCCGGTAAGACGGAAAGGCGTCCTCTGGTTAATGAACGTCAAAAAACGTCTTTCCGTCTTACCGGCAAAAGATTTTTTATTTTACTTTTTGGTTTTAACTTTTAACTTTTGCCTTATTATGGAACATTGATGTACTTATGGATTTGCAACGATAATTCCCATTGCGGATGATCTTTAATATAATCGATCAGTAGAGGTGTTACTGTTGCTGCTTTATCCCACTCAGGTTGCAGGTATAGTTTGCAGTTAGGAGAAACTAATGTAGCATACCTTTCTGCCCAGTCAAAATCAGATTTATTAAATATCACCACTTTTAATTCATTCGCAAATGGAACAACTTCAGGTAATGGCGCTTTAAATTTTTTTGGTGAAAGGCATATCCAATCCCAGCTTCCGCTTAATGGATGAGATCCAGATGTTTCGATATTTGTTTCGTAACCTTCAGCTTGCAATTTTTTTGTCAGGTCAGTAAGATCGTGCATCAAAGGTTCACCGCCTGTAATGACAATGAGTTTTGCAGGTGTCTTTTTAATATTAAATATTAAATCATCAATATTAATTAACGGATGTTTACCCGCATCCCAGCTATCTTTTACATCACACCAAACACAACCCACATCACATCCACCCAGGCGTATAAAATACGCAGCTCTTCCCTGATGAAAACCTTCACCTTGTATAGTGTAAAAAGATTCCATTACTGGTAATGGTGCTATGGCTGTTGCTGTAATCAAAATGAAAAGAGTGTAATTATTTGATTATCAATTAATTAAAAATTGATCGTTAATACAAAATTCATTAAAATTTACAACATTGTCAAATGTTCTTTAACACGATCAAATGGTTGGTATAAAATGTTTTAATAAATATATTTTATAGAAACATAACTACAACAATACATCGCATCGATAAGAGTTAACAAAAACTCCACATGCATATAATCCTCTTTTCATCAATTATACATTATTTAGTATTTTTACGAAATCTGCATGAATAAAGGGTTTGATTTAAAAATTGTACATGGATAGTAGACCGAAAGATGATCTGGAATTTACACCGCTTAAATGGAACAGCTATAAAAGTTTGTTGAGTGGCAATGATGAGTTGAGTGCACAGTGGAACACTTTTTTTCAATCTTTTGATCAGCTGGGAAATAAAGAAGTTAACAATAGAAACAGTGCTGTACTTCGTTTATTAAAAGAAAACGGTGTAACGTATAATATTTATGATGATCCGACAGGATTAAATCGCGCGTGGCAATTAGATCTGTTACCATTCATGATCAGTAAAGAAGAATGGTCGTCTATTGAAGCCGGGTTGATACAACGCGCAGAGCTTTTCAACCTTATTTTAAAAGACATTTATGGAGAGAAGAAACTATTTAAGGATGGTGTTCTTCCGATGGAACCTATTTACAGGCATCCGGGTTTTTTGCGTGAATGCGATGGTATACAATTACCGGGCAAAAACAGTTTGATATTATACGCGGCAGATATGGCGCGTGGCACTGACGGCAAAATATGGATAGTGAGCGATAGAACACAAGCTCCATCTGGTTCCGGCTATGCGTTAGAAAACCGTACAGCACTGGCACGTGTACTGCCTGAATTATTTAACGGATTAAAAGTTCGCTGGTTATCACCTTATTTTAATGTACTAAGTAATTCATTAAAAGATATTGCGCCTAATCCTAATGCTCCGCGTGTAGTGATATTAACACCCGGACCGATCAATGAAACATATTTTGAACATTCTTATTTAGCATCTTACTTAGGATTTACTTTGGTTGAAGGGAATGACCTTGTTGTAAAAGATAATTTCGTTTGGTTAAAAACTTTAGAAGGATTAGAAAAAGTAGATGTGATCCTTCGTCGTGTGGATGATGTGTATTGCGATCCGTTAGAATTGAAAGAAGATTCTCATTTAGGTGTTCCGGGATTATTACAAGTGGTGCGTAGTGGTAATGTGAGCATTGCAAATCCTTTGGGCAGCAGCATCTTAGAGAATCCGGCTATCATGCCTTTTCTTGAAAATATTTGCGAATACTTTTTTGGCAGGGGATTGATCATACCAAATATTGCATCATGGTGGTGCGGACAACCGAAAGAATTAAACTATGTGTTGGATAATATTCAATCATTAGTGATCAAAAGAATTTACCGCGAATCAGGTAAATCAAATTCAATTGATAGTACCACATTATCTAAAAAAGAAGTTGAACAATTAAAGCAGGAAATAAAAGCAAACCCTCAAATGTTTGTTGGACAAGAAAAAGTGTTCATCACTTCTTCGCCTTCATTGGTTGATGGAAAAGTTGTTTCAAGAAATACGTTGGTAAGAAGTTTCTTAGTAAGCAACGGCGAAAGCTATACAGCATTGGCCGGCGGATTAGGAAGAACTTCTTCTGAAGAAGGAAATTTCGTTATCTCAAACCAGTTGGGTGATGTAAGTAAAGACACCTGGGTGATTGGTGCTGAACCTGAAAATGTGCCGGTTAATCAGCGCTCGGTTATCAAAGATGCCAAAGCATTTTCGGGTGGTGTATTGCCAAGTCATACTGCTGAAAATCTTTTTTGGGTTGGCCGTTATACCGAACGCGTTTTAGGTAGCGCTCGTTTTATGCGTACCGTAATTCAATATATCACAGAAGGTAACCGATTGATGAAAGCCAGTGATATCGATACGGAACAATGTTTATTAAAAGCGCTAACGCAATACACATACACTTATCCGGGGTTTTGTAGCGATGATGCCAAGACAAAAGAGCTGCTAAAAAATTCATGGCCGGAATTATCTGATCTGTTAGTGAATGATAAACGTGCCGGTAGTTTAAAATATAATTACAATCTTTTTAATAATGCGGTATTCGCCGTGAGAGATCATTGGTCTACCGATACATGGCGCGTGTTGAAAGGAATGGAAGAACAATGGGCCAAGGTTGATGTAACACAAAACCCGCATTTGGCTATTGCCAATCCGTTGGATAATCTGATCACATCGATCGTAGCATTTGTAGGATTGAACAGAGAAAGTATTTCGCGCGATCAGGGCTGGATGATGATGGATATTGGCAGAAAGATGGAGCAATCACTTTTGCTGACCAATATGTTATTGGCAACAATGATCAGTAAACACGATGAACAGGTTGAATATAATTTATTGGAATCGATATTAAGCAGCAACGAATGTTTAATTAATTATCGGTATAAATACCGCGCACCCATACAATTATCATTAGTAATTGATCTGATGATTTTTGATCACAACAATCCGAGATCGTTGATACATCAGTTGGATAGATTCCGCGGACATTTAAGAAATCTTCCTAAAAATCAAAATAACCTTGGAGCAGCAGATCATGAAGGATTAATTGCAGGAGCATATAAATTACTGGAACAATCAGATAAAGATTTTTTATCCGTTCCTGATGAAGTTACCGGAGAGCATACACGCCTGGAAGATTTTTTAATGAAAATGAATTCCTTGCTACTATCATTGAACAGCGATATTTCGAAAAAGTATTTTAAACATGCACAGAAACAACAGCAGATATTAATGTAAAATTAAGAATGAAGAATTAAGAATAAAAAGCTCAAATGATGCGAATAAATTCTTAATTCTTCATTCCTAATTCTTAATTATAACAATGACCACAAACAATAATAACGACTTCCCCAACGCTGCATTAGGTACAGCAGTATCTTATAGAATCATTCATACAACTAAATATAAGTATGAAGAGGCGGTGAGTACCTGCTATAATATTGCCAAGCTGATACCAAGAGATACGCTGGGGCAGACTTGCAGCAATTCCATTGTAACGATCCATCCTACGCCGGATGGCATTAATGAGTACGAAGATTTTTTTGGGAACAAAGTATTTTATTTTTCTATTCAGGATGAACATGAGGACCTAACCGTTACCGTTACTTCTGAAGTTAATAAGGCTGCCATCAATAATATCGAGTACGAAAATCTATTGTGGGAAGATGTACATACGATGCTAACCGCGCCTGACGCCCAATTTTTAGATGCTCGTCAATACATTCCTGAAACGGCAGTAACCGCAACTGATAAAGATATTACGGCGTATGCGTTACAATCATTTACACCAGGTAGACAAATGTTTGAAGCTGTGTATGATCTGATGCAACGCATATTTAAAGATTTTACTTTTAAATCGGGTGTTACCACAATTTCTACGCCACTATCAACAGTGATGAAGGAGAGAAGAGGTGTTTGTCAGGATTTTGCACATCTGGCGATAGCCTGCGTAAGAGCAGTTGGATTACCGGCAAGGTATGTTAGCGGTTATATAGAGACATTGCCGA
>Ga0210406_10000333_pt1 | contig 67785 bp, 61 predicted proteins | sample IncBWC30MmetaG_FD_155454 | JGI IMG/M metagenome (GOLD analysis project Ga0210406, IMG submission 155454) | Forest soil microbial communities from Barre Woods Harvard Forest LTER site, Petersham, Massachusetts, United States - Inc-BW-C-30-M | ecosystem: Environmental > Terrestrial > Soil >...
TTTTCTTCTGGAGCGGCTCCAGAAGCTGGTTCACGATTTCCCGGATGTGGGTTCGCAACACCGCAACCCGCGCGGGGCTGAACGCGTAGGATGCCAGGCTGCGCAGCCGGGTGTGGGCGGGCGGATCCATGAAGAGCATCTGCTTGACCATCAACTGGGCGATGGGACCCATCTCGGGCAATCCCATGGCCGTCAGTTTTTCCGGCGTGTGAGTGCGCTCGGCGGAGAAGTTGTGCAGCACCTCGAGCACGTCCGCGTAACGGGTGACGACCCAGGTGTGGAGAAAATGATCCCAGTGAACTGGATCTTCGCTACGCAGACGGCGGAACAACGGATACGGATTGGCGAGCACTTCTGGGTCGAGGAGGTGATAAAGACTGAGCGCGCTGGTTCCGGTGCTTCTGGAAATGGCGCCGTCGGTGGATGCGGTCATAGGTCGACTTGTTCAGCGTTCGAAGCCAGCAGGCGCTGCACCTCGTCTTCACTCATGGTATCGAGTTTCGCGACCATCAGGCGTTCAACCTCGGCGGCGGCGGCGGCAACCGTGGGGTGATCGAATAGCGCCAGCAGGGAGACATCGACGTTGAACGCATCACGCAAACGGGCGATGACCTGGGTCCCGAACAATGAGTTGCCGCCGAGGAAAAAGAAGTTGTCGTCGACGCCGATGTTGTCGAGGCCGAGGAGAGAGCCGACAATTGCTGCAATGCGCTGCTCGGTTGGGGTGCGCGGACTCGTTGAGGTTTCTTCCCGCAGAATATTTTCGTCGTCCGGTGTTGGTAGCTGGGAGCGATCGACTTTGCCGTTGGGCCCGATGGGGAGAGCGTCCAGAGTCACAAATGCCGCGGGGACCATGTAGTCCGGCAAAACGTTTCCGAGGAAATCGCGAAGCTCGCCGATGGAAGGGGGAGCGGCGTGCGGAACGAGGTAAGCGACCAAACGCTTTTCTCCGTGATTGTCATCGCTGGCAATGACCGTGGTTTCGCGAACTCCGTGATGGTGGAGCAGCGCGCTAGTAACTTCATTCAGTTCGACGCGATAGCCTCGAATTTTCACCTGGTCGTCGACTCGGCCGTGAAATTCGATTGCACCATGTGGGCCATAGGAGCCTAAATCGCCGGTCCGATACAGTCTTGCCCCAGGACTGAAAGGATTCCGGACGAAGCGTTCCTCCGTGGATGCAGAATCGTTGAGATATCCGAGCGCCAGGCAAGCGCCGCCGATAAAGATCTCGCCAATTTGCCGGTGTGAGACTGGCTTCATGTTCTCGTCGAGGATATGGACTTCGACGTTAGCGATCGGTTTGCCGATCGGGGGTCGGCGGTGCGAATCTCTCTCGGCGGCGATGGTTGCAGAAGTTGCTACCACCGTACACTCCGTGGGCCCGTAGTTGTTGACCAGGGCGAAGGGCAGACGGGGCGGCGGAGGTTGGTGCAAAACATCGGCGCCGGTTAGAAGGAAACGCAGGGCTGTTTCTGGCGGCCAGGCCAGTTCGATCATACGCTCGGCTAGCTGAGTGGGCGCGAAACTGATGGTGATCCGCTCGCGTACCAGCCAGTCGCGAAGTTTGTCGGGTTGCGTGCGGGTCTCATCGTCCACGATGTGCACGCTGGCTCCGGCAACCAGGTAGGGCCAGAGCTCCCAGACGGCGGCATCGAAGCCGATAGAAGCCAACTGGGTCGCGCGATCCGCGGGTGAAACTTCAAAGGCGCGATTGTGCCACTCGATCAAATTCAGCAAGCTAGAGTGGCCCACCTTTACCGCCTTGGGCGTCCCGGTTGAGCCTGAGGTAAAGATCACGTAAGCCAGATGCTCCGGAGTTACTTGAAGGGGGATTGCGTCAGTGGGGCAGCGGTCTATTTCAGCGGCGGACTCATCAAGTGCAACCAGCTTTTGTGCTCCGGCCAACGATCCCGACATACTCGAGTCGGTCAATACGACCGAGACCTGCGCTGTGTCCAGCATCCGCTTCAATCGCTCGACCGGCGTCTTGGTATCCAGAGGCAAATATGCGGCGCCGGCTTTCAAGATCGCCAGGGCAGCGATGGGGAACTCGACAGAACGCATCATACACACAGCCACGACCCTCCCGGGAACTACTCCGAGATTTTGGAGGTGGTGCGCTAGTTGGTTGGAGCGGCGATCCAATTCTCCATACGTGAGGCGAGCGGAACCAGCGCTTACCGCTAGGGCCTCGGGCGAAAACGCGGTTCGCCGCTGAACTAACTCAGGCACAGACAGGGTCAACGGAACTCCTTGACCGCCTGTGATGCCAGATCGGGTTGCTTCGCTGCTTTGCATACGCAATGACTCGTTTGGGTGGCGCACCTAGGGAGAGCCAGAGACGCGTGATCCGGGGAAATCAGGCTGGGCGCGCGCACCTGTCAAACTCTTGACGGCATTATAGCCGAGTTCGGGCGGAAGCTGTCCGATAAATGGTGGGATGGGGACCTAGGGACTGCGGAGCGGCCTTTTAGAGTTGACGGCGTAAGGCGCGCCAGTCGCGCATTGACGGGCGGTAGAGGCGGCATCATAATGGCTTGCCGGTTTGGGTTTTCCACCAATGTTGATGGCGACAGAGAGCCGTTTGCTGTGATATAGTTTCGCTCGCCGGGGAGTGCGATTCCCCCCGATCTCTTCGTCTTGCTCCGGCCGTGTCCGTCGAGGAAGGTCTCGTGCCGCGCATAAATTTACAAGCGCCCAAGGGAGGCTGTCCCCAGCTAGTTTGATCTTTGAGAAGCCGGGACTCCAGGGCACGAGTGCGCGTAGTGGTCCAATCAAACTCTAAAGTTCGGGTTGTGCCAATCGTGAAGGGTGAAAAGGCATTGGGCAGTTTGACCAAGCAGGAGGCTGGCGAAGGCGCTGGCTCTCAAAATAGGTCGGGACTTCGGAAGATGATCGGCGCACCCGAGGTTTGTTCTGGATCCCACTGGTTTGCGGGGCCATGGTCATGAGTGTGCAATCCTCAATTCAAGCTGCACCCGCTACGACGCCGGCCAAAGCCCTCAAACTGCGCGAGGCTCGCTTTGAGGATTATTCCGGCGTATGTGCGCTCGAGTCTAAGTTCCATCTGGTTTCGAAGAGCAACGAGGATTGGACGCATCTGTGGGTGGACAATCCGGTCTATCGCGATCTCAAAGACCGGTTTCCGATCGGGTGGGTGCTGCAAAATGAGGCGGGCGCGATTGCTGGTTATCTCGGCAATATTCCGTTGAGCTACGAATTCGAGGGCAGGAAGCTCCTCGCGGCGACGACCCGGTCCTGGGTGGTGGATACCGCTTATCGCACCCATTCACTTCTACTTTTGGCGACCTATTTCAAGCAGCCTAATGTGGATTTGTTTATGAACACGACCGTGAACGCTAAGGCCGCACAAGCCTACGGCACTTTTCAGGGTGTGCGAGTGCCGGTGGGTGCGTGGGATCGGTCGTCGTTTTGGATTACGCATTACCGCGGTTTTACGGAAAGCTTTCTGCGAAAAAGCGGCACGACGATGGCCGCGCCGTTGAGTTATCCCCTGGCTGCCGGCCTGTTCTTGCGAGATCGGGTCGTGGGAAAGCGTTTCGCGAAAAAGCGGAACAAGACTCGAGTGATCTCTTGCGCCGGATTCGATGATCGGTTCGACGCGTTCTGGGCGGAGCTGAAGAAATGGAAGTTCAACCGGCTTTTGGCGGTTCGCACCCGGGAAGTGCTGGAGTGGCACTTCAAGTTTGCCGTGCTGCAAAATGCAGCCTGGATTTATATCGTCGAAGGCAACTCAGGTCTGGCGGCGTACGCGGTGTTCGTTCGCCAGGACAGTCCTGAGGCGGGACTTACGCGGGTGAGGTTGGCCGATTTCCAATGTTTGGACGAAGGAAGTGCCCCAGAACTGTTAACTGCAATGCTGGATGCGGCAATCGACCGATGCCGACGCGAGTCCGTTCACATGCTCGAACTAATCGGGCTTGCTTCACGGTTGGAAAGGGAAGTGGAAGGGGCACGTCCGCATCGGCGCCAACTGCCTAATTGGACTTATTTTTATAAAGCAAATGAGCCGTGGTTAGGGGAGAAGTTGAAAAACGCAGAGGTTTGGGAACCCTCGTTCTTTGATGGGGATTCCAGTTTGTAGGGGAGACATAACTTTGCGGCGTAGCCGCAGAATGTGTCCCAAGTATTCAACTGGCGGGTTCCGCTGATCGCGTAAGATGGGAACTGAATTTCGGTGGAGGTTTGAACGATGTCAAAGGAAGGGCAATCGTCGCGTCCCAGTGCGGGTCGAGCTAAGGTCTTTTTTCGCCGTCTGCGGCATAAAATAACATCTACGAAGGTTCGCGCGCCAATCATTTGGTGGCGTCACATTGGGCTCAAACGAGAGGACGTAATTCTGGGAAGCTATCCGCGTTCGGGCAGCACTTGGTTACGCTTTACTCTTTTTGAGATTTTAACCGGAAAACCCTCCAGCTTTGGGGATGTGAACTCTGCGTTTCGTGGTCTGAAAGACCACCGGCAAGCATGGCATGTACTGCCGGGTGGCGGGCGATTCATCGGTACCCACGAACCCTTCCGAGCGAGTTACCGGAGAGCGGTTTACCTGGTGCGCGATGTCCGCGACGTCGTGCTTTCGGAGTTCGCTTTCGAGCAGAATCTCGGGATCGGCCGCCAAAACCTCGATGAATATTTGAAGGATTTCGTAGGTGGACGCAAGCGACATGGTTCCTGGCAGAAACATGCGCAGTCCTGGCTCGATTCGCCACTGGCAAGCAACGGCGATTTGTTGGTGATCCGATACGAGGATCTGCGGCAAGACAGCGTGAAGACGTTCATGAAGATCGCGGATTTTCTAGGCATGAGCAAGGACCGGGATGCGGTGGAGAGGGCAGTGGCCAACAATAGCGTGCAGAGGATGCGCGAAAAAGAAGACCGCCTGTACAAAGAGGAGAATTATGCTGCGGTGCCGAGCCGTCCCGTGAAGAGCGTGCAACCGGGCGGACGCTTTATTCGATCGGGCAAAATGGGTGGTTGGCAGCAGCAACTCACCCAGGAACAACTGCGGGTCATCGAGGAACACACGGGCAATATCCTGCAACGCCTGCAGTATCCGGTAGTTACATTAGACTCGGGATCGATGTCGGTTGAAAACGCAACCGCGGCCCCGCAACTCAGCTGAGGCCCTAGGGCGAGCGATCGGCGTTACATGTTTGCGCTTTCCAATATCTCATTTGGCAGGATTTGACGGAAGGGAAGTTAGCAAGAAGCAAATTAATCGGAGTGCGTTGGTTCATTCTCCTTCTTGTCGGGCGATAAAGACCGCTCCCTACAGACAATCGGCTCCAGTCTTTTTATTCCGCATGACGACGCGGAAAATGCCCTTCAGTTAGTTGATCTGCTGTATACTCCGCGTTGGGCGGGGGTTTGGCTTGATCGGCCTGCCCCGGTGGGTGGGGGAGTAGGCCGGACGAAAGGTCACCAAAGGCCTTGGTGACATGCGTAAAAGGTTCCGACCTCTCCAGATTTTGGCCTTCTTGAAATCCGACAATATGTGGCATAATTGGGTTTGAGTATTCGGTCTGATCGTGATGAGAATTGGGGTTGGACTACCCGGGTTTGTTGCGGCGGAAAAATTAGCCGCATTGCTCCCAACCGGCATCGAAGTACCAAGATGAGATCAAGAAAGAAAGGTAAGCTGTTTTCCTGATTTCAACTGTCCAGGTTTGGCAATACCGAATATCAGTCGGCAGGGGTAGGGTGGTCCGAACATGAGTGACGCTACTGCAGTGAGTTGTCGGGCATTCGTGACTATCAGCGTCGACGACGGGCACCCGACCGATCTGAGAACCGCGGAGCTTCTGCACAAGCACGGCATCAAGGCGACCTTTTACGCTCCTGCCACGAACCCTGAACGCCCGGTCATGTCTCCCAACGATCTGCGGCGACTTTCCAGCAGTTTCGAAGTGGGCGGGCATACTCTCAATCACGTTTCGCTACCGTCACTGTCAAGGGAGAGAGCCTGGTCCGAAATTGTAGATTGCAAGAATTGGCTGGAAGATCTCACTGGCAAGACGGTCACGTCGTTCTGCTACCCAAAGGGTAAGTTCGACCGTGTGACGGCGGGGTTGGCGAAGAAAGCTGGTTTCCTTGCGGCCCGCACCTGTTTGTTCAATCTCCATGATTTCCCCGCGGACCCGTTCCGTTGGGGCGTGAGCACGCATGCCTGCTCGCACAGCCACCTGGTGCAAATGCGGCATGCGCTCCTAGAAGGGAACTTCGCCGGCGCCTGGAATTACTGGAGTGTCTACAAAGGAACTACGGTTTGGCAGGAGCAATTCCTGCGCGCCCTGGATCACGTGTCCGAGCACGGCGGTATCGCGCACCTGGGTATGCACAGTTGGGAAATTGACGCATACGGACACTGGGGTATCCTCGACTCCGTTTTCAAATCCATTGCGGAACGACGATCGCTGATCAAGGTCACCAATGGCACTCTGTTCGAAATGTCGACTGCAAACGGAGTCGTTCCAATCCAGGCCGGCAGTGTATTTACCGCGGCAGATTGACGCCAAGAAAACCTTCCCATTTTACTCAAGACTGACTTCGTGACGCCCCTCGTGTACTACTGAGACCTATCCCTCTTTTTCAGAACCCTGCAAAATCTGTCTCGCCATGCTCACCTCTCCCGAAAGCTGTCAGCCCTCGCTGTTTTTGTCCGCGCGTCGAAAATGTCTGCTTGCCGTTGGCCTAACGATCGCTGCGATGCTAAGTCCGACGCTCAGCGTGGCTGCCAAATTGGCGGTGGTGACCAACCGAATGCCGGAGGCCGAGCAAAATGCCCACTATGATTTTAAGATTTACGCTTCCGGCGGTATTGCTCCTTACAAGTGGTCGGTGAGCGGCCTCGCTGGCTCGGGACTAAGCGCCAGCCAAGCCGGGGTCATTTCGGGGACTCCAAAAAATGTTCGCTCTTACCAACTGGGCGTGACTGTACAAGATTCTTCTGTTCCACCGCTGAAGGCCCAGGGCGCGTTACTTCTTACCATCTACTCCGAAGGTTTTGCGGGCGCCACTGGGCCGAGTCTCTTCGGTCTTCACACCCACAATGCGACCAGTGACTGGCCGCCGGTTTCTTCTGCAACCAATCCGTTTGGCGTAGTCAGAATGTGGGATACAAATACGTCCTGGTACGAGGTCGAAAAGTCTCAGGGAGTTTTCGACTGGACTAACATGGACCAGTACGTGAGGGTCGCGCAAGCTAACGGCGTGCGGGTTCTCTATGAAGTTGGGCAGACTCCGCCTTGGGCGTCGTCAGACCCGTCGGATCGATTGTGCAGGAACATTCCCGGAAGTTGCGACGCTCCCGCCGATTGGGACACTTTCGACGATTTTATGACCGCCGTGGTTTCGCGCTATACCTCGACCGGGGTGCAAGTCGGTTGTCCGGGGACGCAACCGCAATGCCATGGCGTGATCAATATCTACGAACTGTGGAACGAACCCTTCAACCCGGCGATGTGGCGGCCCAAACAGAAGAAATACAATTACGATGCGCGTCAAACCATGGAAGGTTTTGTGAGGATGACGCAAGATGCGCAGCGCATCATCAAGCGTATTGACCCGAATGCTCTGGTGTCTTCGCCATCAGGCGCTCCCGCGTTTATGACGCAGTATTGGAATGCCCCGGGAGCGCTGACGGACTTCGATCAAATCGCGGTTCACGCGTATCCCATGCCCAGTCATCCGGTGCCTGAAAGCATGGTCTATCCCACCATGATCATGAGACGCCTCATGACGAGCAATCACGTAACCAGTCCTCTGGTGAACACTGAAGGATCTTGGGGCCTATTCCCCCCGCCTTCGGATAGTGCCCAGGCAGCCTACGCCGCCCGCTACATCCTTCTTCAAGTGGCCACTCAAATTAAGGAAATGATGTGGTACCTGTGGAGCGGACTTGCCCCGCTATGGAAGTCGGACGTGCTTACCCCGGCGGGTGTAGGCTACCAACAGGTTGCTATATGGTTGCTGGGGACGAACCTGAAGTCAACGGGATGTTTGGATTCCTCAGGAACATTTCAGCCCGACATCTACAAATGCACCAAACTCGACGGAACCTACGTCGTCAATCTGGTGCGCCCCAATAATTATGAGGGGCAGGCAGTCTGGTTTGTTAAGACAACCAGGAGCGGTGTGGATTGGACGGCCACGTCAACGTATTACGTTCCGCAGGGATTCACCCACTACAGAGACCTGAACGGACAGATCCATCATCTCGGTTCGCAGGTAACCATCGGGGCTTCGCCGATTCTACTCGAGACGAAATCAATACCTTGACGCGGAACTGCTGAGCAGAGGCACCGGACGCGAGCTGCGGTCGTTTTCCCGCTGGTCGCGACAGTCTCCGCCCCTCCAATACTCAAGGCGCGTGTTACACTTGCCGCACTGATGAAAGGTCCCTGGTCGCAAGGGTCACCTGCTCTAAATTCCCCGAGTTCGACACCTAAAGGAGAGTTCCAAAACAAGTGAAAATCCTGATGGTGCACAACCCATATCAACTAGCGGGCGGGGAAGATTTCGTTTTTGAGCAAGAGCGACGCATGCTGCACAACGCGGGCCACGAAGTGGTGACTTATCTTCGAAATAATGACGAAGTCGATCAGTATTCGGGCCTCCGTCGCATTGCGCTTATCCCCCAAACCATTTGGGCAGTGGACTCTCGCAGACAAGTAAAGGCTCTGCTGGAGCGCGAGAAGCCCACACTCGTGCACGTGCATAATACGTTTGTCATGATTTCCCCGTCGATTTTTTCCGCCTGCGAAGAGGCTGGGATTCCGGTGGTCCAGACCCTGCACAATTACCGTTTGCTGTGTCCCGCGGGCGCCTTCTTCCGCGATGGCCATGTTTGTGAGGAGTGCCTCGAGAGCCTGTGGTCCGGGGTTCGCCACGGTTGCTACCACGATTCCAAGGCGGCTACAGCCGTCGTCGCCAGCATGATCGCTGTGCATCGCGGATTGCGTACCTGGAGCCGACCTGCGCACTACTACATTGCGCTTTGCAAATTTGCCCGTCAGAAATTTGTGGATGCGGGAATGCCTGCAGACAAGATTTTTGTGAAACCGAACTTCGTGCATCCGGATCCCGGCGCTTCCCGCGTCGAGGACAAGGAGCAATACGCGGTCTTCGCCGGGCGGCTTTCTCCGGAGAAGCGCGTCGGCAGTTTGCTGGATGCGTGGGAACGGGGAACTTCGCATTTCCCGCTTTTCATTCTGGGCGATGGGCCCGAACGCGCCGGGTTGGAACAGGCGGCGCGGCGACGAGGTCTTTCGGGAGTTCATTTCAAGGGACAGGTGCCACGTCCGGAGGTCATTGCTACGATTCGCAAAGCTCGATTTCTGGTTTTATCGAGCGAGATTTATGAGAATTTTCCAGTGACGATTGCCGAGGCTTTCGCTTGCGGCACGCCTGTCATATGCGCGCGGATGGGGGCGATGGCGGAGATCGTAGAGGATGGCCGCACCGGGCTTCACTACACGCCCGGAGAGATCGGCGATCTCGCAGCAAAGATGGACTGGGCGTGGCAAAATCCCGCGCGCATGAGCGACATGGGAAGGGAAGCACGGCGGGAATACGAAACCAAATACACGGCTGCGATAAACTACAAACTCCTGACAGATATCTACCGGCAAGTGCTTGGTCAGGCGCAAGAAGACGAACTCGTTCAACACTCCGACGCTAAGGAAATTCCGTGAAGCACTTCAAACGCAAGGTGGGCTGGTGGTCTGTGATCGGTTGCGGTTTGGTAGGAACGTTGATCTGGCTCGCGTTGCGATCATCCGCTGCGGCACCCGGCCCGAGCGGCGCAGTTCCCGCGAGCTTTTTCGGATTGCAAATGCACAAGCCCATGGTCCTCGCCGGACAGCCTTGGCCAACTGTGCCGTTTGGAGCAGGCCGTCTGTGGGACGGCGGGGTTTCGTGGGCGGAAGTGAATAAGTCGCAAGGAGAGTACGACTGGGAGTTGCTCGACAAATGGTTCGCCAAGTATCACGAACACGGGGTCGACGATCTCTTGTATACGTTTGGCCACGTGCCGCGATGGGCATCGTCGAAGACGAATGATTCTGGCCGCGAGTTCCGCGGAAATGGGTCTGGTGAGCCGCCCAACGACCTTAAACCAGATGGCACGGGACCGAATCAACATTGGAAGGATTTTGTCTCAGCGATTGCCGCGCACAACAAGAGCAGCCTCGGCGCACACATCCGCTATTGGGAGATCTGGAATGAGCCCTACAACGAACCGCAGTGGGGCGGAACTAATGCCCAACTGATTCGGATGGCGCGGGACGCGCGCAGTATTCTGTTGAGCGCGGATCCCAGTGCGGTCATTGTGAGTCCAAGCTCGTACATGAAGACTCCGAAGCATCAGCACTGGATGGAAAAGTATCTGCAGGATGGAGGCGGGGAAAGCGCGGACGTCATCGCCTTTCACGGCTACGTGAATAACGGCAGGGCGGGGGTGTATCCGGAGGCGGCCGAGATTCTTTCCGCGGTTGAGACGCTGCGCAGGTTGATGAAGCGGGAAGGGCTGGAATCGAAGCCCATCTTTGATACCGAGGCGAGCTGGGGACGCGCCAGCACCATGGGGTTTGAAAGCAACGACGAATTCGAATCGGGGTTCCTGGCGCAGTTCTACTTGTTGCACTGGTCCGCCGGTGTTTCCCGTTTCTATTGGTATGCCTGGAACAACGAGCAGTTTGGCACGTTGTGGACTCCTGAAGCCGGAGACCCGTCTCGTGCCGGCCATCTGCATGAGGCTGCCACAGCCTACAAGCAAATCTACAACTGGATGGTGGGAGCCACAATGAACGCTCCGTGTTCCGCAGCTGGAGATGGAGTCTGGACTTGCGGCTTGACGCGGCCCGGTGGCTACGAAGCTGTGGCGGTCTGGAGTTTGAGCGGTAACAAATCTTATTCGTCGAACCCGCGGTTCAAAAAGGCCGATGATTTGAGCGGCAGCACCAGCAGTATTACTGGCGGCAAGGTTAACATCGGCTTCAAGCCTTTACTGCTGCACAATCAGTAGGTCGCTTTTAGAGGTAGCGAAGTAGCTTGCTAAATTGCTACAAACATCAATGGAGTTTACTGCTTCTGTTCCTCGAGTGTCCTGATCTCTGAATTCAGCGCGCAGAATCTGACCCAACCAGGTGTCGCAAATATGCATCAGAAGCTGAGCAATATTTTCATCTGAATTTCACCAATGGCGACACACTCTTCACGTACATTTAGAGGGAATTGATTGGGTATTTTGTCCGCAGTCGGGGGACCCTTGCGTATGCGGACCGGCGGGCGGTAAATCCCCATTTGTGGGGCAGTTAAGGGCTAGGCAACGGCGATGGTAGAGTCTTTAGTCTCTATACTTTTGCCCGGTAACAGAGTCTTTGGAAACAAGGTGATTCGGCTCTTGAAGAAGTCTGGGCACCTGCGTATTCTAGCCGTCAAGCTGTACTGGAACGAAATGCTCGCGCAGTACGTTAACTCTCCCCCTTTTTAAGCAGGGCGTTCTCCAAGGTGCTAGGCACCACGTTGGTGTGGCTGCCATGTCTGTCAAGTCTTGTAATTCTAGGGTCACGGAATGTGACTCAGAGGGCGAAGCTGTAGATAGGCCACCCTCGACGTTAAACCGGCACCGCTAGATGCGGCAGAGATTTTCCGGTTAGAGTTTGGTTACTCGCTTCTTGCGGATCTGAGGATGTTTATGAAAAAAGTTTGTATTTGCGTCGGCGTCGTGTTGTTCGTCTCCATCTTAACGCTCGGTCAGGACAATAGTGCTCCTGCGGCTCCGCCCGTACAGGGGGCCACAACCGCAGTTGCAAGTTCCGGCAGCGGACCATGGTTTTCACAGCGTCATCCGCGATACGAAATGCGCCCTGGAGACATCTTCGACGTGAGTTTTGCGTACACGCCTGAGTTCAATCAGACGGTTACGGTACAGCCAGACGGTTATGTTTCGTTGCGCGATGTTGGCGATGTTTATGTTGTGGGGCAGACCGTTCCTCAAGTGACGGACAATCTGCGCACCGCCTACGGGAAGGTTTTAAACCGCCCGGCAGTGTCAATTGTGCTCAAGGATTTTCAGAAGCCGTATTTCATTGCCGATGGACAAGTCGGCCATCCGGGCAAGTACGACCTTCGTGAAGACACCACGCTAGTACAGGCTGTCGCAATGGCCGGCGGCTTTCTGTCCAGTGCGAAACATTCGCAGGTCGTGCTCTACCGGCGCGTGTCTGACCAGTGGGCGTCAGCCATGCTGATCGATGTCAAGAAAATGCAGGACGATCATAATTTGTCAGAAGACGTGCACCTCCAACCAGGAGATATGCTGTACGTCCCCAAGAACCGGCTTTCCAAAGTAATGCCATTTATACCGACTTCGAACTTGAGCATGGTCCCGAAGACCCCCTAGGGAGATGTAGCTGGATCGCGCCCGACCCCAACAGGGGAGACTTAAGGAGACTGAAATGGAAGGTCAGGAAATAATTCTTCACAACAGCAATCGGATCGCCCGGTTCACGGTGCGGGACTTCGCCGCCGTGGCTTTCCGTCGCAGCCGCACATTGCTGTTTTGTTTCTTTGGAATTCTGCTGGGTTCGCTGATTGCCGCTGTGGTGTGGCCCACCTATCGAGCCCAAACTGAAATCATGGTGCGTCGCCAGCGCGTCGACCCAGTGGTGACAGCTGAGCAGAACAGCCCCATGATCGTGAGCGGCACCGTGACCGAAGAGGAAATTAACTCCGAAGTCGAACTCATCACCAGCGAAGATGTCCTCCGCAAGGTTGCGTTGGAGTGTGGGCTGGATAAGCCACATTCGTGGCTGGGATCTCGGCTCGGCTCAAGCGATCCCGAGCGCCGCATCGGCAAAGCAATTAAGAACCTGCGGTCCAGTCTTGGCGTCGACTCATTGCCTAAGACCAACATGATCCGGGTGACTTACAGCTCCAGTAATCCGCAGATGGCAGCTCGAGTCCTAAGCGTGCTCGACGACGTTTATCTTCAGAAAAATCAGGAAGTACAACGAACCCCGGGCCAATTTGCATTCTTCGACCAACAGACCCAAGGGGCAAAAGCGGAACTTGACGCCGCCGAAGAGCGACTGAAGGCTTTTCCGCACGAGACCGGTACCGCTAATCCAAACCTTGCGCGTGATATAGCGTTGCAGAAGGTCAATGATTTCAATGCTAGCTTGGGGCAGACCGAAGCCGCGCTCGCGGAATCCAAGAAGAAGATCGAAGCAATGGAGCAGTTATCCCAGACCACACCAACCCGGCTGACCACTCAGATGCGACAGCAGGACGATGCTCCGGTGCTGCAGCAGATGAAGTCGACTCTTCTTGCTCTCGAATTGAAGCGTAGTGATCTTGCCTCCAAATTTCAGCCCGATTATCCGCCGCTCCAGGAATTGGACCGCGAAATAGCCGATACGCGTAAGGCGATCGGCGCCGAGAAGCCGCTCAATGATGTGACCACGGACCAGAATCCCGCTTCTGCCTGGATCAATGCAGAACTGGTCAAAACCAAGGCAGAGGTGCGGGGCTTCGAAGCCAAGGCGGAAGAAACAAGAAGACTGGTAAATCAAACCCTGGCCTCCGCTGGAAAACTGGATACCGAAGGCGTGGAACAAGGGGATTTGATCCGAACCGCGAAAGCCGCAGAAGAGAAGTATCTGTTGTACCTTCACAAGCGCGAGGAGGCGCGGATTTCGGACGCGCTCGACGCCCAGCGTATTCTTAACGTCGCGGTCGCGGAGAAGCCCAGCGTTCCTAGCCTGCCGCGCGAATCTCTCTTGATGTATGGTTTGGTTGGCATTTTCCTGGCTGCCACCGTGAGTGCTGGCATAGTATTCGCCCTCGAGTACTTTGACCCCTCCTTCCACACTCCCGCTGAAGTAGAAGCGTTCTTCAATCGGCCTGTACTGGCTGCTGTTCCAGACCAGGGCGGCGTTCCCTATCAGGTGTATGGCGGAAGCGCCCTCGGCCCCGCCTTTCAGGCTCCGGAGCCTGAGTGATTTCGAGGTCGTAGTTTTGTGCCCGCAGGTTCTCATCGGTGCATGGAAAGACTGCAAACTTCCAGCCCCGCCAGTTAGGTTTAAACAGTTGGCTTCCATTGAAGAGAGTGTCCTAGGGGTGGTGAATGAGTAAGAACTTTGAGTTGTTACAGCAAGCGGACAAGCTGCATGATATCTCGAGCTCCAGCCTCGACCAAAGCAGGCCGAGTCTACCAATTGATACTGAGGCCAGCGCCCCAGTTTTGGAAGTAGGGGAAACGGCCCGTGGCGAGATAACTAAACTAGTGCGGCGGCTGTTTCAGATTCCGGGAGCCGAAGCGCCTCGGGTGGTCGTATTCGCTGGAACCGAAACCGGGAATGGTTGCAGCTGGTTATGCGCCCGGTTGGGCGAGCACTTGGCAACTCAGGTAACTGGCTCTGTGTGCCTTCTTGACTGCAACTTTCAGAGCCCTAGCTTGCATCAGGAATTCGGGCTTCCAAATCACTACGGGCTGTCTGACGCACTTAGGCAGAACGACGGAATTCGATCCTACCTTAGGCCATTGTCGCGGCCGAACTTTTGGCTGTTCAGTTGCGGATCGCCCATTGAAAACGGACAGGCCATGCTGGGATCGGATCGCATGCGGATGGTCGTCCAGGAATTGCGGGCAGAGTTCGATTACATCATCGTCGATGCGGCTCCTTTGGACGTGGGAACGGACAGTATCGTTTTAGGCGGTCTGTCGAATGGCGTTGTACTGGTTCTAAAGGCGAACTCTTCGCGTCGGGATACCGCCGGGAAAGCCATGCAGGAATTTCATGCCGCAAGCGTCGCCGTGCGCGGGGTCGTCTTAAACCGGAGAACATTTCCCATCCCCGAAGCAATCTATAAACGCCTCTGACGGCCGAGACTCAATTGCCCCTGCAGTGTCACCTCGCTTAACAAACTAATCAGGACCAAAGCTTCCTTCCAAGGAGTTACGAATGCGTATCGCCCGACGGCGAATGATGACTGGAGCCATGAAGGTGTTCGACATGGTGCTCATGGTCATTTCATTTGGCGCAGCCACTTTACCGGTTCTGGCGAAAGTTGGACCGGTTTCATTTGCCCAGTTTCTCGAGATGAGAGTTAAGCTTGAGAACTTTATCGTCTTTTTCGTTCTGCTCGGTTTGTGGTACTTCATCTTCTCCATGCTGGGACTGTATGGCTCCAAACGGTTGACCAGTCGCAGGGCAGAGGCGGTTGACGTGGTCAAAGCTACCTCGCTGGCATCCGTATTCCTCCTGGTGTGCTCTTTCATGCTGCACTTCCAGATGGTGACTCCGCGATTCGTCGCCATCTTCTGGGGCTTCAGCACGTTTGTCGCGGTGTTTACCAGGATCACCGTCAGAACCTGGCAGCGCCGGCTTCGCAGCCATGGCCGCGACTCGCGCAACATGCTCATCGTAGGGTCCAATAAGCGTGCCATCGAGTTCGCCAAGATGATTCAGTCGAAACCTGAGCTGGGTTACCGGATTATCGGCTTCGCAGATACAGAGTGGGCGGGCACGGTAGAACTCCGAAGCAATGGCTGGTCGTTGGTGTGTGACCAGGACGACCTACGCACGTTTTTGCGTCGCAGTGTGGTGGATGAAGTGGTGCTCGCGGTCCCGCTGCGTTCGTTCCATGATCTGGCCTCTGACGTTGCCGCCATGTGCGAAGAGCAAGGCATCCTCCTCCGCATTCTTTCCGACCTGTTCAACTTGAAGAATGCTCGTCCTATGGCGGATGATTTCGAAAACGCCACCATGATCACGCAGGCTGGCGGAGTTACGGAAGGATGGCCCACGGTTATCAAGCGCGGGCTCGACGTTGTCCTCTCCGTGATACTTCTCGCCGCCATCGCACCCGTGCTGTGGGTCTGCGCCATATTGATTAAGCTCACATCTCCGGGGCCGGTCTTCTTCGTCCAAAAGCGCATTGGTCTGAACAAGCGGGTCTTCAGCATCTATAAATTCCGCACGATGGTCGCGCATGCGGAACAAAAACTGCATGAGATCGAGCATCTGAACGAGGTCTCAGGACCTGTGTTCAAGATCAAGAACGATCCCCGGTTGACGCCCATCGGAAAGTTCTTACGGAAGACCAGCATTGACGAACTACCCCAGCTCTTTAATGTCCTTGCCGGGGATATGAGCCTGGTCGGCCCACGCCCACTGCAATTGCGCGACTACGAATTGCTTACCGAGACGGGTGAGGACTGGCAGCGCTGCCGCTTTAGTGTCCGACCGGGGATTACTTGCCTCTGGCAGGTCAATGGCCGCAGTTCGCTCCCCTTTCACCAGTGGATGGAACTCGATCTGGAATATGTTCGCAACTGGTCTTTGTGGCTGGACCTTCAGATACTGGCCCGGACCATTCCAGCAGTGCTCCGCGGGTCTGGCGCTGCCTGAACTCGTGCATCTCCTCCGCTCGTTTGCGAACTTCAAACGCATCCCTTTGCTGAGCTGTAACCCCGCCATGAAGCTTTCAACTCAATGAAGGACACGTTGACTGGCATCCGTCCACCGTTCGGGCCAGAGGCGCAGCATCTCGTCTCAGTGTTAAACCTACCCACCGACAAACCAAGGCCGGCACAGCCGGCATCCCGCCTCGACTCACGCTCAGTGTGTCTCCCCTCCGACCTCAGCGATTTGCTACGTCAATTCAGCCTGCAAGAAGACACGCCGTTCTCGGTAGTGGTCTTAAGCGCTTTCGATGCGTTGCTCCTTCGCTACACCTCGCAAGAGGAAATCGTCATCGGTTGCTCGTTCCCTGGATGCGACGTGGGGGCCACCAACGGCTCGCGGCGTAATCAGAGCGAATTTGTGGTGCGCACTGACCTCTCCGGCGACCCGGCATTCCGCACGCTGCTGAAAGATGTCAATGCTCAAGTGCTTGAGGCATCGGCACGTGGCAACATCTCCCGCCAGCAATTCGCTCAGCAGGATTCCCAAAGTGCGATGTTCCAGGTTGCGTACTCGTGTGGCGCGCCCTGTTCCGCAGCAGGCCCGGACGTGAATTTGTCGATCGCTAACGTTCCGGTCGATCTGCACCTGAATGTTCAGAAGCGTGGCGACGATCTTTACCTGCGCCTCTTTTATAACGCAGACTTGTTCGAGGCCGTGAGCATCGAACGCACGCTCAGAAACTTGCAGACATTGCTTCGGGGCGCCGTCGAAAACCCCGAACTGCAATTGTCGAAACTGCCAATTCTCACCGCCGACGAACAACGGCAGATCCTCGTAGAGTGGAACCAGACGGATTGTGATTATCCGCGTGACAAGTGTCTGCATGAGTTGGTGGAAGCGCAGGCGGAACGCGTTCCCCAGAAGCTCGCACTGGTCTGCGGAAGCCGTCAACTGACCTATGGTGAGTTCAACTCCAGGGCAAACCAGCTAGCTCACTATTTAAGAAGCTGCGGTGTAGGACCCAACGTCCGCGTTGGAATCTGTCTTGAGCCCGCTCTCGATTTTGCAGTGGCCGTCTTGGCGGTACTGAAATCGGGGGGCGCGTGTGTTCCGCTGGACCCCAACTACCCCGCGGAACGTCTGGCGTACATGCTGGAAGACGTGCAATCACCGCTGGTGATTACAGCAAAAGGGATGCTGCCGGAGGCACTTCCGCCTGGCTGTGAGGTGCTTTTGCTGGCGGAGAAATCGGATGTTCTTTCGCGCCAGCCAGGTACAAATCCGAACAGCGGCGCCACATCTCGCGACATCGCATACGTCATTTACACCTCTGGTTCCACCGGAAAACCGCGGGGTGTACTGCTCCCGCATGCCGGACTGGTCAACTACAACACGAGCGTCGCTCGGATGTATTCTCTCGGGCCCGATGATCGGATTCTGCAGTTTTGTTCGATCAGCTTCGACATTGCCGTGGAAGAGCTTTTTGCAACCTGGATGAGCGGAGCCACCCTCGTGCTCAGGTCGGAAATGCCCCTCGCAGTTCCTGAGTTCTTGGAGTGGGTCGGGCAGCAGCGAGTGACGATTCTCGATTTGCCGACAGCCTATTGGCACGAATGGGTCCATGACCTTCCCGAACTAAAGAAGCCCGTCCCTCCAAGTGTGCGGCTGGTTGTAGTGGGGGGTGAGAAAGCTTCTTCCGCGGCATTGGCCACATGGCTGCATTCGGTGGGCGATCGCGTACGCTGGATCAACAGCTATGGTCCGACCGAAGCCAGTATTTCCGTCACGTCTTACGAGCCCAAAGTTTCTCCAGGCTACTTCGTGCCAGACAACATTCCAATCGGTCGACCGTTTGGGAACTGCCGCGTTTATTTGCTTGACCGGTACCTCAATCCAGTTCCCGTCGGAGTTCCGGGCGAAATGCACGTAGGCGGTGTGTGTTTGGCCAAAGGTTACCTCAACCGCCCGGAACTGACGGAGCAGAAATTTATCTCTGATCCTTTCTCGTCCGAATCCGGCGCCCGCCTGTATAAGACCGGTGATCTGGCGCGTTATCTGCCGTCTGGTGATATCGAGTTTCTGGGTCGGGGTGATGACCAGGTAAAAATTCGGGGCTTTCGCGTTGAATTGGGAGAGATAGAATCCGCGCTCGCCAAACATCCCGGCGTTAATGAACTGGCTGTGGTTGCGAGGCAAGATGCTTCCGGCGAGAAACGCCTCATCGCATATTTAACGCCTGCACAGAAATCAAGGCCGACGGGGGCTGATTTGCGCCGCTATTTGCAGCAACACCTGCCGGATTATATGGTGCCGTCGACGTTTGTGGTCTTGGAGGCCATGCCGATGACGCCCAACGGCAAGATCGATCGACGCGGACTGCCTGAACCAGAAGGCGAGGCTTCGTCAGTCCAAGCTGCCGCCACCGACGCTTTTGAGGCGCGGTTGGTCAATATCTGGGAAGAAGTATTGGGTAAGAAGCCGATCGGTATTACCGACAATTTCTTTGAATTGGGAGGACACTCCCTGCTGGCGGCGCGACTCATGCATCGCATGGGGCAGGCAATTGGAAAGACCATTCCGCTGGCGATGCTTTTGCAGGCTCCTACAATTGAACAGTTGGCCGTGCTCTTAAAGCAGGATGGATGGTCGCATCACTGGTCATCACTGGTTCCGATGCAGCCGGCGGGTTCTCATCCGCCCTTCTTCTGCGTTCATGGAGTCGGTGGCAATGTGTTGAACTTCCGTGAACTGGCGCGGCGCATGGCGCCCGACCATCCGTTCTATGGAATTCAGGCACGGGGCTTGGACGGGAAACAGCCCTGCTTTACTAGCATTGAAGAAATTGCAGCTCATTACATTACCGAGATCAAGACGGTTCAACCGCACGGCCCGTACTTTGTCGGTGGATATTCCCTCGGTGGTATTGTCGCCTACGAAATTGCGCAGCAACTCCGAGCCCGCGGCGAACACGTCGGGCTATTGGGGCTGCTCGACACCTATGCGGGAAATCTAAGCTCCATCTCAAGCACTGTCTTACGACTGTTGAGGCACCCGTCCCGTCAAACTCTTTTCCGCGATTTGCCCTTGATCGCCACCGAGTCGATTCAGCGGAGGTTCAAGAGCCTAATGACCTCCAGGATTCTGAAGCATGTCCAGCAAACCAATCAGGCCGCTGGCGATCGCTATGTCTTGCGGCCGTACGGCGGAAAAATTACGCTGTTTCGCGCCAGTGAAGCGTCGCTCAGAAGTTTCGAGGATCTCTATTCCACCTGGACCAACCTGGCGGGCGAAGGCCTGGAAGTACACAAGATCACTGGCAACCACAAAGGCATTCTGGTTAAGCCGCAAGTCGATCAGCTGGCAGCGCAGCTCAAGGCTTGCATCGACAAAGGCAGCGGAAGCGGAAAGGCGGCTTCCGCCGGAGTACACCGCGGATCGCAGCTCCTCGCCAGCCGGCCGATGGAGACTTCCCATCTGCAACCGATGCAGTAACACTGAGGACGCTTGCTCAACTCCAACACTCAAGTCGCGATCGTCGAACCAGTTGATGCTTCCATGGCGCCGGTCACAGCTGTGAAAAACCAGAATGGGGGCTTGGAGTCGCATCGCGCGCTAAGCCAACTGACTCGCTGGGCCCACAAAGGCGGGCTTGCCCTGTTTGATCAGGGTCTTATTTCCGGATCGAACTTCATCCTCAGTATTCTGCTGGCTCGCTGGTTGACTCCCGAATTCTATGGCGCATACGCGGTAGCTTTTGGAATCTACGTCCTGCTGCAGTTGATTTACGGCGCGCTGGTACTTGAGCCTATGGCTGTGTTCGGCGGAGCGGCATACCGGCGCTGCCTTCGTGAGTATTGCGGTTCCATGCTATGGGTTCATCTTGCCATCAGCGTTGCGATCGTCCTGATCGTTGGCAGTTCGGCGGCTGTGGCGCACGCCCTTGGATCGGCAAACGGGCTCTCCGGAGCGCTGCTTGGAGTCGCCCTCGCTTCGCCCTGTCTCTTGCTGCTGTGGTTTGCGCGGCGCGCGTTTTACCTGGAGATGTCTCCCGGTCGGGCAGCTACCGGATCATTCTTGTACTGCGCGTTCTTGCTGGGCGGCTTGTTCATCGCATCTCGGCACACGCTTCTTTCTCCATTCCAGGTTTTCCTGATGATGGGCGCAGCCGCGTTGGTTGCGGATGTTCTGTTATTGGCTCGCCTCAGGGTCGAGTTGCCTGCGGGAGACCCGGCACCGGCCCTACGAGAAAGCTGGCAGCGGCACTGGCGGTATGGCCGCTGGGCGCTGGCGAGCTGTATCGCTTCGTGGCTTCCCACCTATATCTTTTACCCCTTGCTTAGCACGTTTTCTGGCATGGCGCAGTCGGGCGAATTCAGAGCTTTGATGAACTTTTTCTCTCCGCTGGATCAGACGCTCAGCGCGTTGTCCCTGCTGTTTCTACCCTACGCCGCTCGGGTCCAGGCGGAGCAGGGAACCAGAGGCCTGGTAACATTAACCCGCAATTTGATGATTCTTTCGGTCCTCGGCTGCGCGGTTTACTGGGCGCTGGTCGTCGGATTTAGAGCCCCTATTTTCCGCATGCTTTACGCAGGCAAATACACCAACGTCGCTTACTTGCTTCCAGTGCTTGCCTTGGGATCAATTTTTTGGAGCGCAGGTTACGGGCCGGCCATTGCGCTACGCGCGATCGAGTCCCCGGTGTCTATCTTTATTGCTTACTTCGCGACCACGGTAATATCGGTGATCGTTGGCATTCCTGCCACCCGCGCTTTTGGACTCAAAGGAGCAGTCTGGGCCAGCAATGCGGCGGAGATAGCCTCGTTCGTGGTTCTGATGTTCCTGGTGCGAAGCAAGTTAGCGCCTGCACCGGAGCGCGCATGACGCATATCCTTCAGCCAGTCTTTCGGTTAGCACTATGATTCAAAGCGCTCCCTTATACGTTCCAAACAGATCACGACTGCGCACGCTTATTCCGGGCGCGAGTTTGGCGATCCTTGTCGCTCTCATCTTAGGCTTGGGGCCGATTTGGTTGGTTTCCGACGGTTCGCTCAAGACCATGGGTGCCGTGGTCATGTTCCTGGTGCCGCTGTGTCTGGTCCTAGCGGTTGCCAAGGCGAGAGCTATCGGCCCGACTCAAACCTCATTCACCTTAGGGTTGCTGGTCTGGTGGTTTCTGCTCATCTCCGACAAATTCTTCGATCGCGTCAGCGACGTGCAAAACACCTTCGAGGGACAGTACTCCGTCGATGCCTACGGAGAGGTTTTTGTCTGGGTAATCGCGTTAGTGGTCCTGGCTCTAATCTCCGTATCCAAACCCGATTATTTGAAGAAATTATTTTCCGGCTCCTTTAAGTGGCTTTCCTTATTTGTTCTGTCGTGTTTGGTGGCGTCTACGTACTCTCCGAGTCCAGCATACTCGCTAGGCTGGGGCTTCAAACTCTTGGTCGTCACCCTCGTGCTGGGGATGTGCACCAGCTACATGGAACGACTCCGCGACGTGCGGTCGATGATTTGGGCCACGATGTGGGGGCTGTTGTTTGTCTGCCTTCTCGCGGTGGCGGAAGCCGCGGCCGATCCTACCAACATGTTCCAGGGAATCGGCGGTCGCTTCAATGCCGATCCGGTGGTATTGTCAGGAACCGCGGGCTTGCTGCTCATCTGCGCGCTGACCTTGAACTCGCTTCATCCGCGCCTGTGGCTGAAGCTGATCGCGCTGGTTAGTGTGCTGATCATGATCCTTTCTTTCGGTAAGACCGGGATCATCGCGGGCGTGGTGGGAGCGACCATTTTTCTCCTGTTCCAGAAGAAGCTTGCGTCCAGCCTCGGGTTATTAGTAGGTGTGGGCCTGGTAGCTGCCGTTCTGGTAACCACGGTTACGCCGCTCGCAAATTATGTCAGCACCTATCGCGGTGGGACTAACCTGACGGGGAGAACCGAAATCTGGCAAAGAGGAATTGAATCCATCAAGCAGAAGCCCCTGCTCGGCCATGGCTACCTGGCCACAAAATTCATGTGGACGACCCAAAGGCAAGGTTTAGTCGCCGACGTCGCTCACCTGCACAATGGATTCCTGGAAACACTCTATAACAATGGAGTCGTCGGCCTGATTTTCCTGCTTGGGATACACTGCACGATTTTGGCAAACCTTTTCTATGCCAAGAAAACGGTTCACGCCTACCAGCGAGCCGGCGGGTCCTCGGAAGCCAACACTCTGATTGTCGGCTGCTTTGCTCTGTATCTGGATCTCCTCATTTATGGGCTATTCACGCCCGCTTTTGGCGGACGTACCACGGTCCACTTCATGGTTTTTCTCTCGCTGCTGGGCGTAAGCATGGCGCTACGAAGGTGCGCGGAACAGGTGCAGCCCTCCAGGCCACGCACCGTAGCGCGCCCTTCAGCACCGTGGCGAGAACCTTTTCCAGTCCCCGCGCCGGAGGCTCGAACTTAAAAACTTTGGCCTAGGCCGATTCGATTTTGTGCCTGATAGTCCGCGGTAATCAACTCAACCAATCACTCAACGAAGGAGAGCATTAGCGATGGCAAATACTGAACGCATTCTTGTAACTGGAGCCGGGGGATTCATCGGGCACCACTTAGTGACCCGCCTGAAGAAGGAGGGTTATTGGGTACGCGGCGTTGACATCAAAGAGCCGGAGTACGCGGCCTCAGACGCAGACGAATTTGAAGTTCTCGACCTGCGCGAGTACTCCAATTGCGAACGCGCAACCCGCAATATTGATCGGGTTTACAACCTGGCGGCAGATATGGGTGGCATCGGTTACATTACCGCCTTCCTCGCCGGCATCGCGCGCAATAATATCCTCATCAACGTGCACATGCTCGAAGCCAGCCGCCAGAACGGCGTAAAGCGCTTCCTGTTCTCTTCTTCCGCCTGTGTTTATGCGGGCTACAAGCAGAAAGAGGCCAATGTCGAGCCTCTGAAGGAAGAAGATGCGTATCCTGCGGATCCCGAGCCTGGTTATGGCTGGGAAAAGCTCTACACCGAGGAAATGTGCCACTACTATCGCAAGGACTACAAACTCGAGACCCGCATCGTCCGTTTCCACAATGTCTATGGCCCGCTGGGCACCTATGAGGGCGGAAAAGAGAAAGCACCGGCCGCCATCTCCCGCAAAGTCGCGTTGGCCAACACCGGAGACAAGATTGAGATTTGGGGCGATGGACTACAAACGCGCTCCTTCATGTATGTGGACGATTGCGTGGAGGGTTTGCTTCGAATCATGAAGTCGGATTACCACGACGCGCTTAATCTTGGAACGGACGAACTGGTCTCGATCGACGGCTTGGTGGACATGATTAGCGAGATCGCCGGCAAGAAACTGGTGAAGGTACACGATCTCTCTAAGCCTCAGGGCGTGCGCGGACGTAACAGCAACAACGACCTGTTACGCAAAGTGCTCGGCTGGGAGCCCTCCATCGATCTGAAAACCGGGCTGGCCACGACTTACAAGTGGATTGAAGGCGAAGTGAAGGGCAAGGCCGTACCAGTCGAAGTCGGATAAGATTTGGCCGGGACGATCATGACTGCACCATCCAATAACCGTCGCGTCAACGTTCTCGGAGTCGGAATCACGCCTCTGAGAACACAAGATGCGCTGCAACGCATCGGCTCGGCGATCACCGCAGGTGCGAAGGGTTACATTTGTATAACCGGCGTGCACGGCGTCATGGAGGCGCAGACCGATAGCAACCTTCGCACCATCATTAACCGCTCGTTCCTAACCACTGCCGATGGCCGCCCTACCGTCTGGGTGGGCTGGTTGCAAGGCTTTCACAAAATGATGCAGATCACAGGCCCGGACCTGATGCTGCACGTCTGTGCGGAGTCGGTTCAAAAGGGCTACACACATTTCTTCTACGGCGGAGATGTGGGAGTGGCGGACCAACTCAAAGCCAATCTAGAGGGCAAGTTCCCCGGGCTTAGGGTGGTCGGCACCTATACGCCGCCGTTTCGTCCACTCAATCCGGCGGAAGAGAAAGAACTCCAGGAACTGGTCGCGCGGCTTAAACCAGACATGTTTTGGGTCGGCCTGAGCACTCCTAAACAGGAGCGCTTCATGTCCGAATATCTTTCCAGGCTTGATACCAAACTCATGATCGGCGTGGGCGCGGCTTTTGACATTCACACCGGCCGCATCAAGGATTCACCCGACTGGTTGCAGGCGATAGGTCTGCAATGGGTGCATCGAATGTTGCAGGAACCGCGCCGTCTGTGGAAGCGCTATCTCTACAACAACCCTCGCTTTATTGTGAGAATTACTTCGCAACTGCTTGGGTTGAGGAAATACGAATTGGCATAAGTTTCCATGCCAGAGGTGAACCAAGTAACAAAACTGATGGAGAGGCGTTGTAAATGCCGCAGAGCGTAGAAAACGTGGCGCAAGATAACTCGGCAAGAAACGTGTCGGCAGGAAGCCTGCTTCTGTTATCGGCCTGCTTCGGACTGATCACCGGCTTAGTCGAGGGTCTGGGACTGCTGGCATTCCACGGTTTCCAATGGTTCAGTTTGAACTCCAGGATTCCCGAGGGAGTTTCCGTCGAGATCCTTTGGGTTTCGCCCGTCTTTAATTTGTTCTTCTTCCTGTTTATAGGCTTGGTCATTGCTTCGCTGAGCCGTTTGTTTCCTCGACTGCCCTGGTTACGAGTTTCACTTTTTCTCTTTTCTTGCATGGCGATCGCGGACTGGGCAGGGCTGACCGGTCGGATTGGTCCGATCGCGGTTGTAGCGCTGTCCGCGGGTTTCGGGATGGTGGTGAGCGGCCGAATGTTTCAGAATCGGGCCGCGATTTTGCGCTATGCTCCCGTAACGGTTCGATGGGCAGCAGTGGCGACGTTGATCGCAGTGGTTGCCGTGGAGGGCGGAATACGGCTGCGGGAACAGATAGCCACCAGTCATCTGCCGGCCGCAAGCAAATCGTCGCCCAATGTTCTCGTAGTCGTGGTCGACACCCTGCGCGCCGATCACCTGTCCACTTATGGCTACGCCCGACCGACCAGCCCGCATTTGGATCGTATCGCCCAGCAGGGCGTGCTCTTTGAAAATGCCGTCTCCACTTCGTCGTGGACCCTGCCAGCCCATCAAGGTTTGCTGACCGGAAGATATCCTCACGAACACGGTCCACTGCGCGAGCAACCGCTGAACCGGAGCTTTCCGACGCTAGCTGGGGTGCTCGATAAACATGGCTACCGGACAGCAGCTTTCTCCGCCAACACCGATTTCTTCAATCGGCGGGCCGGATTTGACCGGGGGTTTCTGCACTTCGAAGACTATTTCTACTCCCTCGGCGACTCGGCCTATAGAACCTTTTGGGGGCGGCTGTTTTTTCACAACTATGTAGGGAACCTGGTGGGACTGGATGAGCTACCGGGGCGCAAGAAAGCCGCGGACGTCAATCAGGCCCTGTTCCATTGGCTGGATCGTGACCACGACAAGCCCTTCTTCGCATTTTTGAACTATCTTGATGTTCACGGCCCGTATATTCCGGAGCGTCCTTATCGGTACAAGTTTGCTAACGCTGCTTCCGAGGCCCAGTGTGCGCCAACTCTTCTCGCTCGGCTGAATCCATTTCATCGCCCGGACGAAGTCGAAGGTCTGCTACAGCTCAGCCCCACGTGTTTTCGATTGCAAGTGGACGCTTACGACGGAGCTATCTCTTATGTTGACGATCAGATCGCTTCACTGTTTTCCTCGCTTACCGAGCGTGGCCTCGACAAGAACACTCTGGTCGTGATCACTTCCGATCACGGGGAGTCATTCGGGGAGCACGGACTGGTCAGCCACGGCACTTCTCTCTACCACGAACAGCTCTGGGTTCCGCTGATCTATTGGTGGCCCGGCCATGTGCCTGCCGGCAAGCGCATCGAACGTCCCATCAGCAGCGCATCGCTTCCAGCAACCGTTCTGGACCTGCTGGGAGAGCCTGATCGCAAGGATTACCCGGTTGCCTCGCTGGCTCAATTATGGAATGAGCCTTCAGTTAGTCCGGACTGGCCTTATCCCTTGTCGGAGATGGCCCAGGACCTGTATATTCCAAAGCAGTTTCCCGGCTACAGAGGCTGGTTAAAGTCCCTGGCTGACCCGCAATGGCACTTGATTGTGGCGCAAGCCGACCCCGAGGAACTCTACGATTATTCGCAGGATCCGATTGAATCCCGGAACTTGGCGAAGACTTCCGAAGGCAAGGCAGTGATCGCCGGTGTCGAGCATCAATTGTGGAATCAAGTGAGCCCCGACAATAGCAACAAAGCTGACTTAGTCAACCCACTCAATCAACCGACAATTGCCAGGATTGCTAAGTAGAATTGCTGCCTGGGATCAACTGATTCACTATTTCTAAGGAGAATGGAATGAGACCCGAATTACTTGCATTGTACGGCGGCCCTGATCAGATCATGGGAGTGACCTCTGGCCTGGCGACCATTGTTGGACTGGCCGCGATGTTCTGGAACAAGATATTGGTTTTCTTTGGCAAAGTTGCCAATAAGTTTCATCCATCCTCTACTCCCCAGCCCAAGCCCAAGGATGCGCCGGGACAGGACTGATTGATGAAGAAGGTTATTGTCCTGGGTCTGGATGGCCTCGAGCCTACCATCGTCGAGCGGTTGCTTCAGCAGAATGACCTTCCCAATTTTCAGAAGGTTCGCAGCGCCGGCTTCTATGGCCGTCTTGGCACCACGTATCCAGCCCAAACTCCGGTAGCGTGGTCCTCTTTCGTTACCGGCACGAATCCCGGCGGTCACGGCATCTTCGATTTCATCTGCAGAGATCCGCAAACCTACCTACCTGACATTGCGCTGAACCGCTTCGAAAGGCCCAAGGGCATGCTGGCGCAGCCGAGGGCCGTCAACAAGCGCAATGGCGTGCCTATCTGGCAACACCTGACCAAAGCTGGCATCCCCAGTACGGTGTTGCGCTGCCCGGTTACATTTCCCGCTGAAAACTTATTGGGAAAGATGTTGTCCGGCGTCGGAGTCCCTGACATTCGGGGCAGCCAGGGCACGGGAACGTTCTACACGCAAGACCGCACCGTCCAACCGAAAGAACATGAGCAGGTTGTCTACCTCGACGATGGTCCGGTAATTTCCACGCGCGCGATTGGTCCACGCAATCCCCGCACCAACCCGATTTCAGATATCGCTGCGGACATCAAGGTCCAAGTCGATCGCGGCGCACGCAAGCTGATCATCACCGCCGGATCGAATCCTCCCGTCGAAGCTCCAGAGAACGGTTGGAGTCCGTGGGTGCGCTTGAAGTTCAAGCTGTCGATGCTGCAGTCCATCACGGGCATCGTACGTTTCTTCTGCCGGCGCATCGATCCGCACGTCGAGTTTTACGCCTCGCCGATCAACTTCGATCCTGCGGCGCCTCTCTTCCCCATTTCCTTTCCTGCCGATTACGGCAAGACTCTCTCAGAAAGTATTGGCCTGTTTGCCACTGTGGGGATGGCGGAGGACCACACTGGGCATAACAATGGCCGCTTCGATGAGATGGCCTACAAAGCGCAATGCGAACTAGTGTTCCAGGAACGCGAGCGCATGATGATGCACGAACTGGATCAGTTCAAAGAGGGTCTGTTGTTCACCGTGTTCGACACTCCCGACCGCTTGCAGCACATGTTCTGGCGGTTCATTGATCCCGGTCATCCGAACTTCAATCGGGATTTGGCTGGTACTCTCGGACCGCAGGTCGACGAACTTTATCGCCAGTGCGACGCTCTGCTCGGCCGCGTTTTGGAGAAGGTCGATGAGAACACACTGCTGATCGCCCTTTCCGATCACGGCTTCAACACATTTCAGCGAGCCTTCGACACCAACACATGGCTGTGGGAAAACAATCTCCTCGCTCTCAAAGGTGGCGAGAAGCCGGACGAAGGCATGGGCGATAGCTCTAACGTAGATTGGTCGAAGACCTACGCGTACGCTGTCGGGCTGGGTGGAATTTACCTGAACATTAAGGGCCGCGAGCATGGTGGTATCCTCGATGACGGTACTGGCGAAGCGGACAAGGTTCGCAACGCGATCCAGCAAGGCTTGGCCGAATTTCCGGATCGAGAGACCGGCCGTCCTGCGGTTCGGAGCGTTTCGCGCAGGGAAGAGCTTTATTCAGGAGCGTACGTAAAGGACTCACCCGATCTGCTGGTGAATTTTCACTCGGGTTTCCGCGTATCGTGGGCGAGTTCTCTCGGAGGCTTCTCCAATTCCATGTTCGAGAATAACAACCGGCGCTGGAGCGGGGACCACATCATTGACCCCGATGCGGTTCCCGGAATACTCTTCATGAACCGGCCTGCAATGCACAACCACGCACAAATCATCGATCTGGCGCCCACGATCCTGAATTACTTAGGCATTGCCGATCATTCATCGATGGAAGGGAAAGCTCTGCTTTAGAAAATGAAAATCTGCATTCTAGGATTGGATTGCTGCGCTCCCGAAGTAATCTTCGGCGATGAGCGCCTGGTAAACATTCGCCGTTTGATGGACGCGGGCCTGTATGGCCGGTTGCAGAGCGTCGTGCCTCCGATTACGGTACCGGCGTGGATGTGCATGAGCACCAGCCAGGATCCGGGTTCGCTCGGGATCTACGGCTTCCGCAATCGTATGGATTACTCCTACGAAAAGCTGGGCTTTGCCAATTCCAACTCGATCAAGTCCTACGCGATGTGGGACCACTTAGCGCGGGAAGGGAAGAAGTCCATCGTCATCGGCGTGCCGCCCAATTTTCCGCCGCGGCGCATTAATGGAATCAGCGTCGGCTGTTTTCTTACTCCCGATACCAAGAAGGACGAGTTTACTTATCCGACGAACATCAAAGCGAAGATCAACGAACTGGTTGGCGAATATCCGGTTGACGTCAAGAACTTTCGCACGGATCGCAAGGATTGGCTGCGGGACGAGATCTTTGCCATGAGCAAGAAGCAGTGGCAAGTTGTGAAATGGATGCTGACGGAACAGGAGTGGGATTATTTCCATTTCGTCGACATTGGCTTGGACCGTGTCCATCACGGCTTTTGGAACTACTTCGATAAGAAGCACGTGCAGTATGAACCCGGGAATCCTTATGAGAACGTGATTCCCGATTACTATCTCTGGCTCGACGAACAGATCGGCAGCGTTCTCGAACTGCTGGACAACGAAACCGTTTTGCTGGTGGTTTCGGATCACGGCGCGCAGCGGCTCGATGGCGGAATCGCAGTCAATCAGTGGTTGATCGATGAAGGCTTGCTGGTGCTGCACGAGCATCCCAAGCAAGTAACTGCTTTCAACGAACTCAAGGTCAACTGGGAAAAGACCAAGGTGTGGAGCGAAGGCGGTTACTACGCGCGAGTGTTCTTCAATGTGCAGGGACGTGAACCGCAGGGTGTGATTCCGGCCTCTGAATATGCGGCTTTCCAGGATCAGGTCAAAGCGAAATTCGAGGCGATGACGGACGACAAGGGCAAGCCGCTCAACAATCTTGTCTTCAAGCCGAAAGAAATTTATCAAAACACCCGCAACGTGGCGCCCGATCTTATCGTGCACTTCGGCGGATTGGATTGGCGGTCCATCGGCACCGTTGGCTATCCCAATATTTACGTTCAAGAGAACGATACTGGGCCGGACGGCTGCAATCACGCCCAGTACGGGATGTTTTTGCTGGCCGCGCCCAATTGTCCTCTCAGCGGCGAATACCAGGGCGCGAAGCTGCTCGACGTTGCTCCCACGCTGCTCGATCTTGCTGGATACGAGATTCCGGACTCCATGCAAGGACGGTCACTCGTCGCCGGCATGGAAAAGCGGACGCCCGGCGATGGCACCGACGCGGAAAGCGAAAAGATCATTCACGACCGCTTGGCCGGCTTGGGCTACGTCTAGACGCACGGTTCAAGAGTCAAGCTCGCGCATCCCGATTCATCTCCGCATTTCCTGACTTCACCCCGTCCTCGTTTCGTCCCATTCCTTCCCGTGCACTCCTGAGCTTCTAGAAGTTCACTCCGTTTACTGACACTGACGGGGATGGAAGTCCGGGCTGCCTGCTTCGTTTACCGCCTGTCTTGCGGTTCCCTTTTTGGAACGGAGTTTACTGGTTAGTACCGGTACCCCCTCCCCCCTTTTTATCCGCAAAATATAGAAAACAAAGAATCGGGCCGCAACTGGGATGCTAGATCTTTGAGTTTGCGGGACTTACACGCAAAATCTAGATAACATAGGAGTTACGCATGCTGTTTGCCGATTTTCTGGTTCCATTTTGGAAACTGGACAGCCACAATCGAGCGACTCAGATTGTCAAAAATCGGCTATGCTTCAAGATAAGGAATCTCTGAATAGATTATCGTTTGTGAAGGCTTCTGTCCATAAGAATCGCTTGGAATCACGGGGTGAGTTCGAAGATGACGCCGTTGCCGGTGGTGCCACCGAGGACGGTGCCTCCGTAGAGATTCCCGGGAAGAATGTGGCACCCCATTTTATCTGTGATTCAAAATCGCCCTTGATATGGGTGAGCCCACTCCTTTCGCACCAACTATCGGCCCGTAATACAATATCGAGAGCTTGAAATTACAGTCTGCGAATAATTTGCGCTTGCTGGCCGAGGTAATTCGATGAAGGTTCTGTTAATCGGGGCTAATGGACAACTCGGGACGGATATGAACCGCGTGTTCCGAGATGCTGGCGACACGGTTTTTCCCTTTGTTCATGCGCAACTGGATGTCTGTTCGGAATCACGGGTGGCCGAGGTTCTGGCTGAGACCAAGCCCGACGTCGTGCTGAATACTGCGGCCTACCACCGCGTGGAAGAGTGTGAGAAGAAGTCGGATTTGGCGTTTCAGGTGAACGGCACGGGTGCGATGAATCTGGCGATTGCCTGCCAGAGGGCGGGCGCGATCCTGGTGCACTTCAGCACCGACTATGTTTTTGGCGGCTATGCGAAGAACAGTCCCTACGAGGAGACCGATCGCCCGGCCCCGTTGAATGTGTATGGGGCTTCGAAGGTTCTTGGAGAATACCTGATTCCCGATTACACCGACCGCTACTTCATCCTGAGGGTTTGCGGGCTCTACGGAGTTGCGGGGAGCAGCGGCAAGGGCGGCAACTTCGTTGAGACCATGTTAAGAAAGGGCTCCGATGGAGAAGTGCTTCGCGTCGTCGATGACCAACTACTTACGCCTACGTACACGGTCGACTTGGCCGAAGCGGTTCGTAAGGTGGTGGTGACGGGAAAGTTTGGGCTGTACCATTTGAGCTCGGAGGGCGAGTGCTCGTGGTACGAATTCGCGCGTCATATTTTCGACTTCGCGGGCATCCAGGCAAAACTCTCGCCAGTCGAGAGCAGCGAGTTTGCCAGTCCGGTGAAACGGCCGTCCTATTCTGTGTTGAGCAATGCGAAGGCGCGGGCATTAGGGGTGTCGATGCCGTCGTGGAAAGATGCCTTGCGGCGATACCTGAAGCAGCGGGCAGAAAAAACGTCGGCCACGCCCGTGCAGGTTAGCGTCTAGCCGAGTACCTCGCTCATCCAAAGCAATCCCTTGCGTTATGTTTGACGCTCTACCGTCCCGCCGTTCGCATAATATTCCGCATATCCCGGTTCCAGCCGGCGGCCCTGGGCGCTGAAAATTCGGAAACGAGCCAGGCCGAATCTCTGCAATGCAAATTGCAGCGTGGTGCTGAGCACGCCGAAGCCGTACTTCACGCTGCGCCCGAAATTGATGGAGGATGCTTCGTCAAAATACTTGGTTGGGCAGGATACTTCTCCGATGCGGAAACCGAAATGCACACACTGTGCCAGCATCTGGTTGTCGAAGACGAAGTCGTCGGAATTCTCAAGCAGGGGCAGGCGGGTGAGCACGTCGCGACTGAAAGCTCGGTAGCCACTGTGATATTCGGAGAGCTTGACCCGCAGGAAGAAGTTCTCGAAGGCGGTTAGAAAGCGATTGGAAATATATTTCCAGATGGGCATGCCGCCGCGCAGGGCTTGTCCTCCAAGAATGCGCGAACCCAAGGCCACGTCATAAACTCCGTAGGCCACGATGCTGGCCATGGCGGTCACCAGAAGTGGCGTGTACTGGTAGTCAGGATGGAGCATGATGACCACGTCCGCACCTGCGGCCAACGCCTCGCGATAGCAAGTTTGCTGGTTGCGTCCGTAGCCGTAGTTTGCGTTGTGCACGAAAAACTGCAGGCCGAGTTGCCTCGCGACCTCGACGGTGCGGTCAGAACTGTGATCATCGACCAGAATGCGAATGTCCACCAGATCCGGCAGCTCGTGCACGGTCGCTTCCAGCGTCTTCTCTGCGTTGTAGGCGGGTAGTACTACTGCGATTCGTTTGCCGTTGATCATTCCTCACCAATAATATCCTGCGCCGCTGCGGACGGGTCTGAAAATAGATCCGTCCAAGGCCAAATTCGGCTGGGTACGCGACTTTGCGAACGCTGCCGGGTTGGTACCAAAGTACTCTTTGAGCGGCAGTCGAGAGGGAATACAGTACTCACAACATACCGCCAAGGCATGTCGAATATTGCAAGTGCCCGGGCGTTTGCGAAAGTTTTCTGCTTTATTCAACAGATGCCAGACCGAAATCCTGTCTCCACCTCACCGATCCGAGTCCTGGCGGCCGACAAGACTCGCATGAATACGCAGCTGCTGGGGAGCGCTCTGAGTGGCGAGAATGGATTTCTGGTGATTGAAGCCGACCCCACAGAGGGCGCGATTTTGGCCGCCATGGCCAAGGAAAAACCTGACATTGTCTTACTTAGCGCGATCCTCGAAAAGGATCCTGCCTTGGGCTTTAGAGTGGCACGCCAGCTACGCGCTCTTCATCCTGAGACCCACATCATCATGCTGTTGGACGCTTCGGAGCGTACGCCGGTCGTAGAGGCATTCCGAGCCGGCGCGCGAGGCGTATTCAGCCGGACCGAATCCATGGAAACTCTGGCTAAATGCATTCACTGCGCGCGCAGTGGCCAAGTTTGGGCCAATAGCCGGGAGCAGGAGTATCTGCTCGAAGCCGTTTCCGAGGCCATCTCGATGGGGCCGCGGAACGATAGCAATTTACCCTCGCTTTCCAAGCGCGAACAAGACGTAGTGCTCGGAGTCGCGGACGGACTTTCCAATCGCGAGATCGCTCAGCGCTTGAAGCTCACGGAACACACGGTAAAAAACTACCTGTTCCGCATTTTCGACAAACTCGGGGTATCGAGCCGGGTGGAAGTCGTGTTGTATGTTTTCAAGTTCATGCAACCGGCAGCCACGTCCAACCCCGGCGTGAAGGTTTCTCAGCCAGAGGCGAGTGGCACGCAGGCTGCGCCCGCACGCATCCACCGCCGATAGGAATGCCTTGACCATAAGATCAAAAGTTGGTGGTAAGACGGAGGGCGTAGCTGCGCGGAGGTGCGATGCTGTTTCCAGAAAATAGGCCAGCGAAGTCGATCACATTCAGCCGGTTGTTTAGATTCTGAATGTCGGCTTGCAAGCGCAAGCTTCGCTTGTCTTTCTTCCAGAGGTCGGCGCCTGCAGAAGCGTTAATGGATAGCGAAGGTCGCACGCGGCCGGTGGCTAAATTCACGCGACTGACGACCGCTTGGCCGAACTGCGCTATTGCTTGTTGTTCGGTACCGTCGAATTCCACTGGAAGACCGCTTCCGTAATCGCCGCCCACTGCCGCCCACACGCGCTCCGCCAGTCGATAGCGAAAGCGGGTGCGCAACGTATTGCGCTGGTCCTGGGTGACCCAGAAACGTCCGCGGGTCTGGCTGAGTGCGTTGCTGGCCTGGTCGCCGAGAAACAGTCCACCCGTGACCGGAAGATATGCGGCACCGACCACGTAGGAGTAACTAACAAATCCCGAGAGGCGCCCCCATTGCGGGATATCGAGTTTGCCTTCGGCTCCGTAAATATTGGCTTTGCGAAAAGCAATCGGAAAGCTGACAGCAGTATTAAGGAATTGGTCATCGTCGGCAAAGCTGTTCACGCTTCGGTCGAAGCCGTTGACGTCCAACCGAACTTTCTGGAACAACCCCTTAGTGAATCCGACTTCGTAATAATTGCCGTGCGAAGGTCGCACCGGCAAGCGCAAGACCTCAGGATTCAGGGAACCGACCTTGGACGAACTGGAGAGCAAGATATTCTCGAAGTCAGGAGTTTGAAAAACCCGGTCATAAGATGCGTGCAACACCAGATCAGCGGAAGGGAAATAGCGTGAAGCTCCGAGACGTGGACTCACGGCATTCTGATTCACCAAAAGCTGATAATGGTCCCAGCGCAGTCCCGCGCTGACTGTCCATTTACCGTGGCGGATGAGATCCTGGACAAAGGCGGATTGTTCGAGACTTGGACGACTCTCGCTGAAATTGAATGTGGGCGGCGTAGCAGGGTCAAATTGGCTGAAGTCTGTGATCGCATCTTTGAATTGCTCGCGAAGAAAGGTGGAGTCCGACTCGATGCCAGCCTTCCACTCCTGATTGTTGTGATGGATTGAAATCGTTCCCTTGAAATATCCTTCGCGAAAGCCATTCTCCTGAAAGGCGATGATCGGCGTGGAGAGCGGGTTCGACGAGAGGCCTTCCGAGTCATCCCTGACCATGCCGTGGAAATCTCCGACGACGTTCGGAGAGAACAAATGCTGATAAGACACAATTCCCATGGTTTCAAAATTGTTTCGATCCTGCCTCTGTCCTGCTGCCTGCTGAACTTGTTCGTTGGGCACAAGAAAACGACTGAATTCGTGGCGGACAGAGAAACCGAGGCGGTCGTGATTAGCGAAATTCCGCTCGTAGTTGATGCCCAAGTCGCCGGTAGTCCCGTTGTTCGTGAAATTCTCTACGACGGGAGGATTTAAATATCGCTCCGTCGTCGAACCCTCAGCACTCATGCCGAACGCGTTCTTTCCCCATCCGTATTGCGTTCGAAGGTAGCCATCTGCAGTGGCGAAGCTTCCGCCCGCCAATACTGCTTCACCGTGGAAGCCTTGCGCCGAATCTTTGCTTGTGACCATCTCGACGACACCACCCATTTTCCTTCCATACTCGGCCGGAATGCCCGCAGTATAAATACTCATTGACTGCACATTATCGGCTTCAATCTCGGGGCCAAAACTTGGAGAGCGGTTGTCGGTCAGCGGGATGCCGTCGACCACAATCTGCGTTTGATATTCGGAGCCGCGCGGATGTAAAACGGCGTTGCCCTCGTAGAGCCAGCCGGGCTGAGAGTTGACCAGATCCTGTAGCGAGCGCCCGGGCAGCGAAGTCACTCTGCCCTCAATTGTGTCCTTACCGATTCGATTGATGGCGCCGGAACGGTGGGGATCGATCAGGGTTTCCGCATCATTTACGGTCACTGAAGTACTCAGCGGAGCGATCCGGAGAGTGACGTGGTACTGGGCAGGAATTTCGGACCGGATTTCGATTGAATCAGAGAATGGAGCGAAGCCTTCCCGATGTACTTCGAGGCGGTACAGTCCGAAGGGAAGCAGTTTGGCAACCAGATTCCCCGCTTCGTCGGTGACCAATATTTTGCGGACCTGGTTCACCTCGCTAACCAGTTGCACCGAGCTCTTCACGCCGAGTCCGGCCGGATCGGTTACCTTGAGCCGCAATTCTCCGCTGTTGCTTTGCGCGCAAAGCGACACTGCACAAAGAGTGAGGATGACACAGCTCTTCTTCGTCAACGCCCTATTCTAGGCGATTCTCAGCTGTGTGGGATCAAACTATCTATAGCGGGTTTCCGCAGACGCAAGCCGAGCGGCGGCGGCTTCGGTCAAAGCCTTCCCCAGTTCGCGGATATGGCGTTCTTCGGTAAGGTAGCTGATCACCATCATTCGCAATACGCTTTGGCCGCTGACTCTGGTTTCTGAGATCCACCGGCCGCCATCGCGGGTGACGTCCTCCACGATGCTGCCGTGTGCCTCGGCAAGTTGTTCCTGGCTGAGACCCATTGCCTTAAGCCGGAACGCGACAATAGGCAGAGTTTGAGGCGCGGCCAGCTCGAAGCGCTCGGAGGCCCTAATCCAGGAGGCGAAACCGCGAGCCAGATTGAGTTGACGATCGATGTGTTCTTCGTAAGCCTTCCTCCCGTGCACGCGCAGCGTAAGCCAAAGTTTGAGCGAGTTCATGCGCCGCGTCCACTGGGTGCTGATGCGGGAGTTGTCGAGCCCTTTGGACTCGGCCGCTTTCGGCATGTACGGGGCAGCGACGGCGAAAGCGCGCTCCAGCATCTCGGGATGACGCGTGAGAATGACCCCAGCCGCCAGCGGCATCGCCAGCCACTTATGGGGATCGATCGTGATCGAGTCGGCCTGTTCGATTCCACGCAGCAACTCCCGGTGCTGATCGGAAAAAATCGCCGACCCGCCGTAGGCGCCGTCCACATGCAGCCACAGATCGTGGCGCCGGCAGATTTCAGCGATCGCGACAAGATCGTCCACCGCGCCGGTGTTCGTGGTTCCGGTGGTGGCTATAACGCAGAAAGGCTTTTTCCCGGAAGCGAGGTCTGCCGCTAGCGTCTCCTCGAGAATTTGTGGATCCAGTTGTATATTTGAATTTACGCCGATGCGTCGCAGCGCTTTGCGACCCAGGCCAAGCAGGCCCGCCGATTTATCAATCGAGTGATGGGCCTCGTCGGACGCATAAAGCACAGGCTGTGCGCCAATCGAGGCTACGCCTTCCTCGATCGCATAAGGGAACTTGGACGCCAAAGCAAGCGCCAGGCCACTAAAGTTGGCTTCGTTGCCGCCGGTAGTGAAGGTTCCGTTGAACTCCCCAGGCCAGCCTACGCGTTCCCCGATCCAGCGGACGGTTTCGTGCTCAATCTTTGACGCCAACTGTGAGCGTTTGACCGTCGCGAGTTGTGGATTGAGCGCGGCTACCAGAGCTTCGGCCATAACGCCGACGTAAGTGGGCGTGGGGTTCATGAGTCCGAAATAGTTTCCGCTCGGAACATGAAAACCTTTGTCGACCATCTCGCGAAGGACTTCGTCCAGTACTTTGTCGACATCCTCGCTCTTCTCGGGCAGCGGATTATTTAGAGCTGCGAACGTCCTCTGCTCTGCCGGAAGCTGCACCGGGCGGTCGGGCAGGGAAGTGAAGAAACTGTCGATTTGATCGATGAGGTGATATCCGAGACGGCGGCGAGTGGGAGAATCCAGGTCGAAGCGCATGGTCATATGATTTTAACCGTGGGGACAGGAGAACGGTCTATCCGAACCATGCGCTCAAATCGTAATTTCACTGGCGATTGAACTGTCATCCTGACGGAGTCGAAGGACCAAAATATGTTTGCGGCACGATGATGTGGCAAGGCATTCTCACACCCCGCCGAGTCGTAAGAATTCCCTGATGACTTTCGGTTGAAATAGCAGAGCCGGGTCCTTCGACTGCAGCGTCATTCGCTTCGCGAACAACGCCTCTGCTCAGGATGACACGATGTGGGCAGCTATACCAGCGCAAGCAACCCTATTCCTTCCGGTCCTCCGAGCTTGCAACTTTCTCCGGCCTGAGCAGTGGGAACAGAATTACGTCGCGGATGGTGTGGGAATCGGTCAAAAGCATCGCCAGCCGGTCGACACCGACGCCAACGCCGCCAGCCGGCGGCATCCCGTAAGACAACGCTCGAATGTAGTCTTCATCCATTTGGTGAGCTTCCTCGTCGCCGCGCTCGCGTTCCTTCAATTGCTGTTCGAAACGGCGACGCTGATCCTCGGGATCGTTGAGTTCGCTGAAGCCATTGGCAATCTCCATCTTCCCAGCGAAAATCTCCCAACGCTCGGTCCAGTCGGGCTCGTCCGCTTTTTGCTTCGAAAGTGGCGAAACGGCGGTGGGAAATTCGTAAATGATCGTCGGTTGGATCAAGTGTTCTTCTGCCACAGCGTCGAAAATGGTTGCAGTAGCTGCGCCCGCACTTCCGCCCCTGCCCAGTTCCCTCAGGATCAGCTCAAACACGACCTGATCTTTCTCTTTCTTTCCGCTGTGAGCCGGCCCCTTTGCATCCGTGGCAGCCTGCATCGACGCTATTGCTCTACTCAAAAGGACCGCGACGGCCTCGCGGCTGGAGAAGTCAGACGCGTCGGGCTTGGCGCCGGCCTCATCCGGCCAAAATTTTATGATGGCTTCGCGCATCGTCATCCGCTTGAACTCAGCGAAGTCGAGCTCTACTGGTTCTAGTTCTAGCGGTGCAACTTCAACATCCATGCTACTGAGGGTTACCTTTGTCGTTCCATTCACGTCGATAGCAGCCTGCCTGATCAACTGCTCTGTCAAGTCCATAACCCCGCGATAATCGGTATAGGCCTGATAGAACTCGAGCATCGTGAACTCAGGGTTGTGCCGGGCAGAGATGCCCTCGTTGCGGAAGTTGCGGTTGATTTCGTAAACGCGGTCGAATCCTCCAACCGTGAGTCGCTTGAGGTAAAGCTCCGGCGCGATGCGCAGATACAAATCCATGTCGAGCGTGTTGTGATGCGTGACAAAGGGCTTGGCAACCGCGCCGCCTGCAATCTGCTGCATCATCGGGGTCTCGACTTCGACGAAGTCGTGCGCGTCGAGAAACCGCCGCATGGATTGCACCAGTTTGCTGCGCTTCAAAAATACAGCACGCACGTCCGGGTTCATGACCAGATCGACGTAGCGTTGCCTGTATCGCAATTCAACGTCGGTCAGGCCGTGCCACTTTTCAGGCAGCGGAAGCAGATCCTTGGACAGGAACATAATCTCCTCAACGTGGACGCTGAGTTCGCCGGTGCGGGTGCGGAACAAATATCCGCTGACTCCGATGTGATCTCCGAGGTCGAGCAACCGGTAAAGCTCAAAGCCTTTCTCGCTGACCGCATCTTTCTTCACGTAAATCTGCAACTTCTGCCCCCCCTGCTGTAGATGAGCAAATCCGGCTTTACCCATCAATCGGATGGCCATGATGCGTCCAGCAATGCGCAGGTTAACGCGCGGATTTTCCAATTCTTCAGCCGATTTTTGCGAGTACTCCGCCAGAATCGCAGGAATAGTGTGAGTAAACGCGTACATGGTCGGATACGCCCGCTGCCCCAGCGCTTCAATCTGCTTCAGTTTCTCGCACCGCAGTTTGTAAATGTTCTCGTCGAGTGCCAATGGGTTCCTTTGATTCGCGAAAGTTGAAGATCGATTATAAACAAGCTGGTGACCAGAGTCCTTGATACCAGCCGCTCGCGGCTGTACTATAAACTGCTTTGAAGTTTTCAATCGAAGAGGGAAGTTGGGCCCGATGCCGCAAAACTACGTTCCGCTCTTTATATTCATCGCGGTGGTGGGGGTACTGATCCCGATCACACTGCTGGCGGCCAAACTGATTCGGCCGGAGAATCCCAGCCGAACGAAATTGATGCCATACGAATGCGGCATCGATCCGATTGACAGCGCCCGGGGGCGTTACACCGTCCGCTATTACATTATCGCCATCCTGTTCGTGGTCTTCGACGTGGAGACCATTTTTCTGTTCCCCTGGGCGGTGAAGTTCAAGGCCCTGGGCACCTTCGGGCTCATGGAGATGCTGGTCTTCCTCGGAATCCTAATCGTCGGCTACATCTGGATCTGGGGAAAAGGAGCGCTGGAGTGGGTGTAGGAACCAGCATTCAGTCAGATTAAGTTTCATGCTGGAATCGCAAGCCGTCTCAATTCGTACTTATGACTAAGGCAACCTCCGACGGTGAAACTTTTGTCGCCAGCCGCTGGACGAAAGGGAACTTGCTTTTCCCGACTCGTATTGTGGTGAATCCGCTGCACGTGATCAGAGTGAAGCCGCGCTTTTTTGGCAGCAACGAGGAGAGCATTGCCATGGCGCAGGTGGCGTCAGTACGGATTTCGACAGGGATTATTTGGTCCGAGATACGTATCGAGTCGACCGGCGGTACGGACCCGATCACCAGCCACGGGCACCGCAAGGCGGATGCGCAGCGCATTCGCGATTTGGTTGAGTCTTACCAGGCCGCTGGCCGGCGGGCATGATTCTTTACCCGATGTGGTGCCTATCGTTGACACAATATCAGCAAGCTGTTAAAAGTTAACGTTCTCCCAAACCTGTTGCAGGGCCGGAGGTTTGTACCTTCGTAGCGATGGCCGAGGAAACCAAATCGCCGACTCCGCCGCCCGGCGGTGAGCAAAAAGCAGCCGCCCCGGCGGTTGGTCACGCTGCCCCGGCGAAACCGGCGGGTCCCGCTCCTATTCCGTGGGAATCCGCGATGATTGGCACGCTAAAGGGCCAATACGGCTCGGGCATTCGCGAAGCGAATACTTACCTTGGTCAAAACTACATGGTGGTCGAACCTTCGATCGTTTCCGAGTTGCTGCAGATTCTGCGCGACCGGGAACAATTCGACTACTGCGTGGATATCACCGCACTGCACTATCCCGAGCGTGAAAAACAGTTCGAGCTGATCTGGATTTTGTATTCCTTCTCCAGGAACGAACGCATTCGCGTGAAGACGATAATCGCGGACGGGGAAAGCGTTCCCAGCGCGGTGCTGATCTGGGCGACCGCAAACTGGCTAGAGCGTGAAGTGTTCGACATGTTTGGTATTCGATTTGAAGGGCATCCAGACTTGAAACGCATTCTGCTGCCCGATGGCTGGAAGGGTCATCCGCTTCGCAAAGACTACGGCATCATTCAACAGGATCAGGAATGGGTGCAGGCCAACCTGGGGATCGAGAGCGGCCAATAAACATGACCGACCGAACCATCACTGACCCGAATCCGAAGACCACCGAGGCAAGGAAGGCCGACCCCACACGGTTCCTCTCACATCTGGAACTCGATCAGCCCGACAAGACTTTTCTCGATAGCAACGAACTCGTCATCAACATGGGCCCGCAACATCCGGCGACCCACGGAGTGCTGCGCGTAATTCTCAAGCTGGATGGCGAGCAGGTTTTGGGTACGGAATGCGTAATCGGTTACCTCCACCGCGGGGTCGAGAAAATAGCCGAGAACCGCACTTACACGATGTTCAATCCGTACGTGGACCGTATGGATTATGTTGCCGCGGTCTCGAACGGGTTGGGTTACTGTGAAGCGGTCGAAAAACTTCTTAACATCGAAGCGCCGCCACGCGCGAAATATATCCGAGTCATCCTCACCGAATTGAATCGCCTTGCGAGCCATCAACTCTGGCTGGGTACGCACGCTCTCGACATTGGCGCGATGACACCGCTCTTTTACACCTTCCGCGACCGGGAGGAGATTCTCAAGATTTTTGAAAAGTATTGCGGCGCCCGGTTGACCACGCATGCCTTCCGCATCGGCGGCTGCCAGTACGAAACTTACGAAGGTTTCGAGCGCGATGTTATTAAGTTCCTCGATTTCGTTCCACCCAAGATTGATGAATACGAAGAACTGCTGACGACCAACCGCATCTGGCTGGAGAGAACGAAAAACGTTGGAGTGATCTCCAAGGCAGACGCCATCGCTCTTGGCGTGACGGGTCCGGTGCTGCGAGCCAGCGGGGTGAAGTGGGATCTGCGCAAAGCCCAGCCCTACGCGGCGTACTCCGACTTCGACTTCGAGATTCCAATCGGCACAAACGGCGACACCTACGACCGGTACACGGTACGCATGGAAGAAATGCGGCAGTCGCTGCGCATCATCCGTCAGGCGGTCGGGAAAATTCCCGAAGGCCCAATCATGGCGAAGGTTCCTAAGGTGATGAAGCCGCCGGTCGGCGAAGTCTACCACTCGATCGAGGCACCCAAGGGCGAGCTCGGATATTTCATTGTGAGTGACGGATCAACGCAGCCCTATCGCATTCGCGTGAGGCCGCCGTCGTTTGTGAACTTGCAGGCGCTCGACATTATGGTGCGCGGCGCACTCGTCGCCGACGTCATCGCGGTAATCGGCACGCTCGACATCGTGCTGGGCGAGGTGGATCGCTGATGCTCGATTACGTCACTTCCTATCTGAGCAGCAACACCACTCCGGGGCAAGCCGGCAACGTGTTTTGGGCTCTCGTCTACATCATGGTGGTCTTTGGCGGAATCTCGGTAGCGGTGATGGCGATGAACTGGCTGGAGCGGAAGGCTCTGGCACATTTCCAGATTCGTCTCGGCCCCATGCGCGTAGGCCCGCATGGCTTGCTGCAGCCAATCGCGGATGCCATCAAGTTGATGACGAAGGAAGACATCATTCCGGCTGAAGCTGACAAGTTCGTGTTCTGGATCGCGCCGCTGATCATTCTGTGCGCCTCGTTCGCCGTGTATATTGTCGTCCCCTTTGGTCCCACTCACGCCATCACGGACTTGAATATCGGGATCCTCTTCATGCTCGGAGTTTCGTCGCTAAGCGTGCTTGGAGTGGTGATGGCGGGCTGGGCTTCGAACTCGCATTACCCTCTGATTGGCGCGCTCCGATCCAGCGCTCAAATGGTTTCCTACGAAGTGGCCATGGGAATGGCCGTGGTTTCTGCGGTGTTGATGACCAGCCTGCATGGGCTCGGGGCTTATGGAGTTGGCGTGGGCACGTCGGGAACGGGCACGCTGAGTATGATTGGCATTGTGCGGGCTCAACAGGAGCAGCACGTTTGGTTTCTGTTCAAGTTTTTTCCGCTTGGCTTCATCGCGTTCGGGATCTTCGCCATCGCCATGGTCGCGGAAACCAATCGCGCACCATTTGATTTGCCCGAGGCGGAATCGGAACTGACCGCCGGCTTTCACACCGAGTACAGCGGTTTACGCTGGTCGCTGTTTATGCTGGGTGAGTATGCGGCGATGATCGCGGTGTCGTCGATCGCGGTGACTTTGTGGCTGGGCGGGTGGTACCGGCCGTTTCCCAACACCTTAACCGGCGAGACCTGGGACCTGGTATTTTCGTTGTTTCCCGGCCTGACTTTCTTGGCTCTTGCAGCCATCGCCTTCGTCGGCGTGCGCCGCATGCCCAAGCATCCTTACTTCCGCGTCCAGACCATAGGCCTGGCTGGATTCGGCGCGGTGCTGGCCTTGACCGGCCTGATCTTATTTGTGCCTCCGGTGCGTGACCGCATCCAGGACATCTTCTGGTTCGTGGCAAAAGTAGCGGGCTTCATGTATTTGTACATCTGGTATCGCGCCACGTTTCCGCGCTACCGCTTCGATCAACTTATGAAAGTGGGATGGAAGGTGTTGTTGCCCATCGGAATTGGCGTGCTCATTCTGACTGCGGTTTTAGGAGTCGTGCTCTAGGATGCAGCCTATCGTCCAATCCGGTATGCAGCCCGTAGCTACAACGTTTTTCTTTTACTTTTTGTCCGCGATCACCTTGGTAAGCGGCGTTTTCGTCATCACTCGAAAGAACCCGGTGCATTCCGCTCTGGCGCTGATTCTAGGTTTGCTCGCCCAAGCAGGATTGTATCTGATGCTTTATGCGCCTTTCGTCGCCGGCGTCCAGATCATTTTGTATGCGGGCGGCATCATGGTGCTCTTCCTTTTCGTGATCATGCTTGTGAACATCGAACGCTCGCAAAAGGAAGAGCAGTTCAACAAGCAATGGCTGGTGGGCCTTCTCGCCGCCCTCGCACTGGGTGCGTTGTTTGTTCTGGTATACGTGAAGGGCCAGAGCTTGTTTCCGTACCGTATCGCGCAACCGGTTGAGGACACTAACACCCAGCAGATCGGCTTGATGCTTTACGGACAATACATGTTCGCGTTCGAGATTGCGTCGCTGCTGCTTTTGGTGGCGATTATTGGCGCAGTGGTGATGGCGAAGAAAAGGATTTGAAAAGCGGCATCTGGTCAGAAGCTAGCAGCTAGAAGCACTTTATGGCTCCAATCGGCATTCTTCATTATCTCGTGGTGGCGGCGGCCTTGTTCATACTGGGTGTGATCGGAGTCTTGACGCGCCGTAACGTAGTCATCATTTTAATGTCGATTGAATTAATACTGAACGCGGTGAATCTCAACCTGGTAGCGTTCTCCCGGCTGTGGGGGCTGCATGGGCAGGTCTTTGCGATCTTCGTAATCACCGACGCAGCGGCAGAAGCGGCGGTGGGATTGGGAATCTTGATCGCCTTCTTCCGCAATAAAGAAACGGTGAACGTAGACGAAGTCGATTTGTTGAAGTGGTAGCTAGGAGCGGACGACGAAGGGCCAACGACCAACGACATGTTTTTCTTAGACCACATCTGGCTGATTCCTCTCCTGCCGGCTTTCGGCGCGGCGATGATGTTCTTCTTTGGCCGCAAGCTGCAGAAAACGACCATCAACGCAGTTTGTGTGGGCGTCGTGGTCCTGGCATTCCTGTTCGCTTGTGGCGCGGTTTGGCAATATACGGACTACGCTCACGACAATCCTGGCAAGCCCTACCAAAACATTGTCTACACCTGGCTGGGCACCGATACCGGCCAGATGAACTATGTCACGCGCGATGGGAAACCGGTTCCATTCCAGGCTGACGCGGGATTCCTGCTTGATCCTTTGTCTGGCATCTGGCTGCTGTTTGTGACTGGCGTCGGAGCCCTGATCCACATCTACTCGACCGGGTACATGGCCCACGAAGGCGGATATTACCGTTTCTTCGGATATCTCAACCTGTTCATGTTCTCCATGCTCACGCTCATTCTTGCAAACAATTACGCGCTGATGTTCGTGGGGTGGGAGGGCGTGGGCCTGTGCTCGTATCTGCTGATCGGATTCTATTTCCATCGCCACAGCGCCAGCACCGCGGCGAACAAGGCGTTTATCGTGAACCGCATTGGCGACGCCGGCTTTTTGCTGGGCATGTTTACGATCGCGTGGTACTTAGGGTCGCTACGATTCACCGAGGTCACGCACATGGCTCGCAGTGGCCATTTTGCCATCGGCGATCCCATCATCACGGCTGCCACTCTTCTTTTGTTCGTTGGCGCCTGCGGAAAATCAGCACAAATTCCTCTGTACGTTTGGCTGCCCGATGCCATGGAAGGTCCGACCCCGGTTTCCGCGCTGATCCACGCCGCAACCATGGTGACCGCCGGGGTGTATATGGTCGCCCGGTCGAATGCACTGTTCGTGCTCGCTCCCACTTCGATGAAGACGGTCGCAATCGTCGGCGCGATTACCGCAATTTTCGCCGCCTCCATCGGTCTGGTGCAGAACGACATCAAACGTGTGTTGGCATATTCCACGGTTTCGCAGTTGGGATACATGTTCCTTGCTCTCGGCGTGGGCGCATTCGCCGCCGGAGTCTTCCACGTTTTTACCCACGCGTTTTTCAAAGCGCTGCTCTTCCTCGGGTCAGGCTCGGTGATCCACGCCATGAGCGGCGAGCAAGACATGCGCAACATGGGCGATTTGCACAAACGCATCCCTATCACGCATTGGACGATGTTCATTGCGACATTCGCAATTGCGGGCATCCCACCGTTCGCGGGATTCTTTTCGAAAGATGAAATTCTGTGGCAGGCATGGTCTTCCGAAGGCGGCGCGTATCGCCTGCTCTGGCTCATTGGGTTCATCACTGCATTGATGACGGCTTTCTATATGTTCCGGCTCATGTTCCTGACTTTCCATGGCCGGCCAAGAATGAGTCACGACGTGGAGCACCACATCCATGAATCCCCGAAGTCGATGACGGTGCCATTAATAATTTTGGCAGTCTGTGCCATCAGCGCGGGATGGCTAGGGTGGCCGCATAGTCTGGGCGGGTCTGATCGTTTCGCGAAGTTTTTGGAGCCCGTGTTCGCTCGGGAAGCCAGGGTTTTTCAAGTAGAAGGTAAGACCGCTCAACTTGCCGCCGGGGAGAAGGAAGAAGAACATACAACCCCAATCGAATATGGACTGATGTTTCTTTCGGTCGGCGCGGCGGTGATTGGTTGGGGCATGGCTTGGCGCGCTTATCGCGAGGCCGATAAGGGTTACGCGGAGCCCATTGCGACTGCGGCGCCGCCAGCATATGACATGCTCTACAGCAAGTATTACGTCGACGAAGCCTACGACTACGCCTTCACGGGTCGCCGCAAGGTCGGAGACGTGCGTCTGGGCGTAATGGGATTGGGCGTAGCATCCTCATGGTTCGACTCGCACATAATTGATGGGCTGGTGAACGGCGGTGGGTGGATCACTCGGCTGAGCGGTACCGTTTCTAGTTGGTTCGATAAATGGATCATCGACGGTGTACTGGTCAATGGTCCCGCCATCCTGTCACGGATGGTGTCTTACCCCATGAGATTGCTGCAGTGGGGCTTGGTGCAGTGGTATGCGCTCGTCATGGTGATGGGGTTGGTAGGATTCGTTGCCTATTATGCGTGGCGATGACTGATTGTGTGGCGCGGGCGCCTTCGTCCGCGTAATGGACAAAAATGCAAAGCCATATTCTCTCGATCATCTTGTTCACGCCACTCGCGGGCGCTCTCCTGCTCATATTTGTTCCCAAAGAGCAAAAGGACGCCATTCGCTGGATCGCGAACATCTTCGCTCTGGCCGGTCTCCTAGTCTCCATTCCGCTTGTGCCGTGGTTCTGGGCGCAGCGCTTTGAGCCGGGATTCAAGTTCATGGAGGGCACGCCCAACAACTGGATTCCCTCGATCGGCGCGGGATACGTGCTCGGCATCGACGGCATTTCCTTCCTGCTGATCATGCTCACCACGCTGCTTGGATGGATCTCCATCCTCTCGTCGTGGAGTGCAATCGAGAATCGGGTCAAGGAATATTACATCTGGTTTCTGGTGTTGCAGACCGGGATGCTTGGCGTCTTCGTGGCTCTCGACTTCTTCCTGTTCTTCGTTTTCTGGGAAGCCATGCTGGTGCCGATGTACCTGCTGATCGGCATTTGGGGCGGTCCGCGCAAACTCTATGCTGCTATCAAATTCTTCTTGTATACCCTGCTCGGTTCGGTGCTGATGCTGTTGTCCGTTCTGTTTCTTTATTTCTACAATTTTCGCCAGACCGGCCAGTACACTTTCAGCATCCAGGCACTGTATAAAACCGCGCCGCATATTTTTCACGACCCGGCGTATGGTTCGTCGTTCGCTATTTTGTTATTCCTGGCATTCTTCGTGGCCTTTGCCATCAAGGTGCCGATGTTCCCCTTCCACACCTGGTTGCCGGACGCTCACGTCGAGGCGCCCACTGCGGGTTCTGTGATCCTGGCCGGCGTCCTGCTGAAAATGGGGACGTATGGTTTTATCCGATTTGCTTTGCCCTTCTTTCCCGACGTAGTCATGCATCCCAAAGTGCGATTCTGGATGATTTTTCTTTCGATTATCGGAATAGTCTATGGCGCGCTAGTCTCGCTGATGCAGAAAGACATGAAGAAACTCGTGGCTTACTCGTCGGTCAGCCACTTGGGTTTTTGCACGCTGGGCATTTTTGCATTGAACCCCGCGGGACTGAGCGGGTCCGTACTGCAGCAGATCAACCATGGCATTTCGACCGGGGCGCTGTTCTTGATCGTCGGCATCCTGTACGAACGGCGGCACACCCGCGAGATTTCCGAGTATGGTGGCATCTCGAATGTAATGCCGCTGTACGCCACAATCACCATGATCATGTTTCTCTCGTCGATGGGACTGCCGCTACTGAACGGCTTCGTCGGCGAGTTTACCATTTTGCAGGGCACGTTCATGGAAAACTGGAAGTGGGCGGCGTGGGCCATCCCAGGAGTGATCCTAGCTGCGGCTTACTTACTCTGGCTGTACCAGCGAGTATTCTTTGGAACCGTCACCAATCCTAAAAATGAAAAGCTGTACGACCTGACGCCTCGCGAGGTGCTGACCTTCGCGCCACTGCTCGTCATGGCATTTTGGATCGGGCTTTATCCGAAGCCATTTTTTCAGATACTGCAGCAACCGGTGAACCAGCTTGTGCTGACTGTCCGGCCCGATTATCCGGGAATCAACGGGGCAGTGAATGCTTCTGCTCCACCACCGGTCGCACCGGCTACTGCCGCTCTAGCAGTTCCACTTGCTCCCACTAGCGCAAAGGGGACGAAATAAGTGCCGTTCATGCCACAACAATACTTCACCGGCACAGACTACCTCCTGTCTCTTCCCATCGTCATGCTCACCGTATTCGCCCTGGGCATTTTGCTGATCGACTTGATAATCCCGCCAGAGTGGAAGTGGACAAATGCGGTGACTGCATTTATTGGCGTGCTCTTTTCCGCCGCTGGAGTGCTGAAGATTCAGTATGCCCAATTCGAAGCTGCCAAGGTTGGACGCACGCTTGAAGTGGCTTTTGTGCACTCCATGGTGCTCGACCATTTCTCTGTTTATTTCTACTATCTGTTTCTCGCCGGAGCCGCGCTCTCCATCCTGATGTCGGTTCGCTACCTCGAGATCGAACATGAAAACCACGGCGAGTTCTATGCCCTGATCCTGTTTTCGGTGATCGGCATGATGTGCATGGCTTCGAGTTTCAACATCGTGCTGACCTTCATTGGTCTTGAGTTGATGGCAATCTCCACCTACGTGCTGGTCGGATTCCTGCGCACGGATCGCCGCTCCAACGAGGCCGCGCTGAAGTATCTCCTGCTGGGAGCATTTTCCTCAGGAATCTTTGCCTACGGATTGTCTCTTCTGTATGGCCTCAGCGGTAGTACCGACTTGGGGGAGATCAGGAAGGCGCTTACGCAACAGGTGGCGCAGAATTCAAATCACGTAAGTCCGGTTGCGGTGATTGCGTTGCTTACGACGGCAACTGGGCTATTCTTCAAAATCGCCGCCATTCCCTTCCATCAGTGGCTGCCTGATGCCTACGAGGGTGCGCCGACTAGCGTGACCGGGTTCATGTCGGTCGCGGTAAAAGCGGCGGCGTGGGCCATGTTATTGCGCATCTTCTTGTGGGGCTTGTATCCGTTGCGAACCGTGTACGTGCCGCTGCTGATCTTTGTTTCGATCCTCACCATGACCGGCGCCAATCTTGCGGCGCTCACGCAGAACAATCTCAAGCGGTTGCTGGCGTACTCTTCGATTGCGCACGTCGGCTACATGCTGCTGGGATTGATAGCTCTGGCTTCGGTGCAGTATCCCGCGCCGGCTTCCGTGGATGGCTTCAGGGGAATTCTGCTCTACCTGCTGGTCTACACGTTCATGAACCTGGGCGCGTTCGCCGTCGTTACTTCGCTGCGGCAGCGGAATGTGATCGGTGACGAGATCGACGATATTGCCGGACTGTTCACCCGCGCTCCGACCGAAGCTGTCCTGATGCTGATTTTCCTCTTATCGCTTGCAGGAATTCCGCCACTGGCGGGCTTCTACGGAAAGTATTTCATTTTTCTGAGCCTGATGGAGAGTGGCCATTATCTGCTGGCGTCCTTGGCCGTGCTTTACGCGGTTTTCGGGCTTTACTATTACATGCGCATTGCGAATGCCATGTTCATGAGTGAGGCGCTCGACAAATCGCGGCTTCCGATCAGCGTTGCCATGCGGGTGGCCTTGGGCGTAACCGCATTCGCGACCGTCGTCATCGGCATCTTCCCCGACCGGTTCATCCGCGTGGTGACGTGGTCGATCGGCCTGGGGTAGAGACGTCGCTTGCTGCATCTCCGTTGCGGAAGAAAATCTGCCATATGCCTCCCTCTGACCACGACCCGCCTGGAAAGAAAAGCATGTTGGTGCAGCTGGCGAACTATAGCCAATTGGCTTTCATCTTTCCGGCCGCCACCGTTGCCGGATGGCTGATCGGCTTGACGCTCGATCATTGGCTGCATACGACGTGGCTTTACTTAGCTGGCCTGATTCTCGGCATTGTTGCAGGTTTTGTCGAGTTGATCCGGACCGTCACTTCTTCCGACTCAAAGAATTTATGAGCGATGAAGGGGAAAGCCGGGCCGAGTCGTTTTACTCCGGAGCCCTTACCCGCATCCCGCGCTTCATGATCGCGCTGGGCGCTTTTCTCAGTGCAGCGGGGTGGTTGCGCTTTGGCTGGCGCATCGCCCTGGGGTTCGCCTGTGGCTGTGTCATCGCATACCTGAACTTTTATTGGCTGGACCGGGTTGTAAGCGCCCTGGCTGACCGGGCTACCCAGAGCGCTTACAAACAATCGAGTAGTGGAATTGTGTTTCGATTTCTGGTGCGCTACTTTTTGATGGCCGCTGGCGCCTATGCTATATTCAGTGTTTCTCCCGCGAGTCTCTATGGGTTGTTTGCGGGCCTGTTTCTGCCCGTAGGGGGCATCGCGTGTGAAGCGGCTTATGAGCTGTACACCGCTCTGGCGCGCGGATTCTAAGTGTTCCGCTTACAAAGCTAGGAGCTAAGAGCTAAAAACTGTCGTATGCACGAACAACTCTGGTTTACGGCATTTCTGAATCATCTTTTCGCCAGTCCGGTTACTGGACTGCTGCGGACGCTCCATCTTGAACCGAAGTACCCCGACGCACCCATCCCGAATTCAGTGGCGATGGAGGTGCTGGTATTCATATTTCTCGTTGTCATATTCGCCCTGGTGCGGTCGCGGCTTTCCGTCGATAAGCCGGGTGCACTGCAGCACATCTTCGAAGGCGCTCACGGATTTGTTCAAGGGCAGAGCCACGAAATCATCGGTCATCACAGTGAGGGCTTCACACCTTTCCTTATGGCGCTCGGTTTCTTCATTCTGATGTGCAACCTGATTGGTGTGATCCCTGGTTTTGAATCGCCTACCGCCGTTCCGGTGGTTCCGCTGGGATGCGCGATTTGCGCCTTTGTCTATTACCAGGCCCAGGGATTCAAACACGCGGGGATCGCCTACCTGAAGCACTTTGCCGGACCTATGCCGGCGCTCGCCCCGCTGATGGTTCCCATCGAATTAATTAGCCATCTCGCCCGCGTGCTATCGCTGACCATCCGTCTTTACGCCAACATGTTCGCCGGCGATATGGTCACGCTGGTCTTCTTTTCGCTGGTTCCGATCGGAGTTCCGATTTTGTTTCTGGGATTGCACATCGGCGTCTCGTTGTTGCAAACCTATATTTTCGTTCTGCTGACGACCGTCTATCTGGCTGGAGCGGTGGCCGAGGAGCACTAGAAATGTGGTAGAGACATAGCCAGCTACGTCTCTACAGGCCGAGGTAGTTTGTAGTTAGAGGCTAGGTTTCACCTAGCCTCTAACTACCAGCTACTAGTTGCTGGTTTCCGACAGCGTGAGGGCGTCTGCACGGTACGGCGTCAACCACCCACTGGCGGTAATTCATAGTCACGAGGAGAAACACGATGCGTAAGTTGAGTAATTTGTTTATGGTGCTGTCATTGTTGTGCTTTGCCGTTCCTGTGTTCGCGCAGGGTGGGGAAGCCGCTGGCGGAGTCAACTGGGTCGCGATTGCCGCCGGATTTTCCATGGCGTTCGCTTCCGGCATTTGCGCTCTGGCGCAGGGCAAAGCCACAGCCGCGGCGGCTGAGGGATTGGCTCGTAATCCCGCAGCCAGGCCGGGCATTCAGCTGGCTTTAATTCTGGGTCTGGCGCTAATCGAATCGTTGGCATTGTATACCCTGGTGATCATCTTTGCCAAGGTAAAGTAGAACATTTTCCATGAAGTTCAAAGCCCCGGTTCGATTCGAGCCGGGGCTTTTATTCAAGCAGTTATTTCCAAGAGCCGAGAATCAGACCTTACGCTCGCCCTGCCACTCCGTGCCTCTTATTTCTGGAGCACGCTCCACCGCCTCCATCAGAATTCCACGCAAGCGAAGGCGGCTCTCCATGTCAGTATTCACAATTTCAAATCCGACTTCGTTCACTCGGGCTCGACGCAAAAGAACCTGTCCGCGTATGTGGCGCACGCCAGTCGAAATATCGATGTTTGCTTCCGAGCCCACGCGCAGGTTGTCTTCCTTCGTGCCCATCCCGCCCCCGAGGCTCAGTTCGCGAAGCTGGATGCTCGACTTTCCCCAGGAGCTGCTGATGATGGCGGACAGCGTTTTTCGCAGAACTATGCGTTCGTAACGCCGCTGCCGCACCCACGGGCATGCCGGCGCTGCATCTAACGGCGCGATCGCCAGCTCGCCCGGCGCCAGGCCACTATCCGACATCACCTGAGCAGCGTACCGCGGATCAATCTTGGCCAACGCCTGTGCGGCGGCGATTCGCAGCTCACGATGACTCGACCACTTCCACATCTTCTTGGTCTCAAGCAAACTGCGCAGCACGGCAATCGATTCGGGTTCGCGCAACCTGCCCAATGACTCCACAGCTTTTATCTGGATGATCGCGGAACGGCCCTGAGCCTCGCCAGCCTCTGCCATAACCATCAGCGGCGGCACGGTTGTGCGATCACCGCTCATACCAATCTCATCAATAGCCTGCGGCAGGACCATCGCGTCCAAATGCTCCAGAATCTCCAGCAGAGTACGGCCACGGTCGTGAGCTGCGCCGTAAGCTATTTGGCGAACTACGATGTCGTGGTAGAACCGGTTCCACTCCTTCAGCCGGATGGGCAATAACTCCAGCAACGTGGGCACGTCCAGACGGCTCAAGAGCCCGACCACGGACGACGCCTGCCGAACCCCTCCCGTCCGCAGCATCTCTCTCGCTTGTTGCAATCCGCTAGGGCCAAGGTCCTTCACGATTTCGACCATCCGGTCGCATTCTTCCCGACGCATGCAGCGGAAGAATCGATCGGCGAGATGTTCAATGGCGGCTTGCGAAGTGCGACGCAGCACGAGAATAAGATCCGCGGGAACCTGCGGCAATCGCAATGCCTCTTCGATGAACTCGGGCAGGCGATTTTCCACTCCAATGCGGGGGCGCAACTCGTTGGCCAAGGCCGGACGTTGTTTAGCCACTCCCTCAATTGCCCCGCAAACCTCACTCAGGGCGTTATATTGTTTGCGATTTCCGGCTTCCGAACTCAGGCGCACAAAGGCCGCGCTCAGCAGGCTTTGCACTTCCGGATCGGGGTCACGAACGAGAGCCTCGCCAATCTTGTGAACTATGGGGCCAATTAGATCGATGCCTGGAGCGGCAAACAGGTCGGCCAACTGGCTCAGGCCAACCGCGGCTTTGCGGCGAGGCTCCGTATCTTTGGCGGTGAGGCAATTCGAATAATTCTGCAGGATAGCAATGACACTATCGCGGTCGCCGCGCTCCAGCAAAACCTCGATAAACTGGCGAATGTTGCGCGGCGGCACGCAGGGCGCTTCGTTCGACATCAAGACGCTTTTCTTCCCGGCCTCCGGTACTTCCGCCCAGAACATCCGGTCCAGAATGTCAGCGTGGGACTCCACCAGAAGCCCCGCCTTGCTCATTTTGTCTTCGTGCACCCGCAGGATCTGCCGCAACGTTTCCATCTGCCGGCTCATGTGCTCCAGCATCTGGTGAACGGCGTTGACCTTGATGTCTCCCTTTTGGAAGCGCTCCATGGCAAACCGGATCGCCATGTGCTCCGCCGCCTTCATCAAAAGAGGCGTATCGGTTTTTTCGGTGGGATTTTTCGCAGCTAGAGTTTCCAGCAGTTGTTGCAGGTTCAGCTTGGTATTCGGGTCTGTCTGGGTAAGTTCGTTTTGCAGCAATTCCGTTTTAGCGCCGGGGTCGGCTCCGACTTCTCCAAACTTGGTGAGCAGTCGGATCGCTTGAATAACCTCTTCTTCCTGCAGAGGCACGACTCCACCAGCCCAGGTTCCCGTGCCTGCGGTAGCCGCGGTATTGGCGCTCCCCGCTTCGCCGGCAGGTACGTTCGGAACACTGCCGATGGGCGCTCCGCCTCCTCCACCACCGCCGGCGCGCGAGCCCTCGGCTGCCGCAATGAGTTGCAATAGCTTCTGCGGATCATTCAACCATTCTTTGAACTCTGGGCCGAGCGTCTGCGCAGCAATCTGTGCCGCGATGCTTACATCGGCAGTGCCCGGATCAGCCGCCACAAACTTTACTTCGTTGATCCGAATCGTGGAATTCTTATTGTCCCCGAACGTGTCCTTGATCTGCTGGACTACATCCTGGGCTTTGGAACCGCCCACGGCAAAGGCACGAATCAGGCGGGCAAAATCGTCAACTGTAACTCCCTTTGAAAAGTGAATGCTGGCCAAACCGGCGGCGGTCAAGAGTAGCGCGAAGCTGCGTTCGGCCTGCCCCGATTCCAGCGGCACACCGTCAAGCAGTAGCCTGTTCTCGGACACTCCCAACAAAAAGCCGCCATCGCCATCCTTGGGTAAACCGTGCTGCAATTCATTCCAGGTGACTTCAAATTGTCCTTCGGTGCGCTTGTGCTGAAAACCATACAGACGCACGTATTTCACCAGGATGTTCAAGCTGTGAATGAAAGCGCGAGCGGACGCGTTCCTGTCTTCTCGCTTGGTTGTGGCGGCAGTCGAAATACGCGGCTCCTGCAACTTCGATACAAGGTTAATGCACAAGGTAAGGGGATGCATGTTACGGAGGTAATCGGCCCCAAATGGGGAATTGGGTCAAGGCGGCTCTGCTCGAGTGGGAAGAATTCAAGCTTCGCTTGCCCAGACAAGCACTGGAATTAATTCGTGGCAGCGGCGAGAATGAGTTGCTGATCTCAAAACCGGAAACAAGCATGCCTCTCCCAATAGCCCAAGCCACGGCCAAGAATGTCCGCAAGAAAGCCGGCCTCGCCCTGTGGATGGAACGGGTGCTGGATGAGTGCGTTCGCGCCAGCTTGGACTTCAGCGCCGACGCTGTCCACGATCTGCGAGTGGCCCTGCGCCGTTGCCGCTCTATCGCCGATGGCCTTCGCGTGATGGATCCCGATCCAGCGTGGAAACATATGAAGCAGGCAGGAAGGCAGCTCTTCCGCGAGTTGGGTGAACTGCGAGACGTGCAAGTGATGAAGGACTGGGTAGGCCATCTGGGCGATCCCAACGACCTCGTCACCGTCGCAATGCTGCAGTTTCTCGATACTAGTGAAGGTCAGCTCAAACAGCAAGCAGAGGTGGGTTTGCGGGAGTTCGATCGCAAGCAGTGGAGGCGATGGATCGCATCCCTGCCGCGCCGTGCCGCCAGAATACGGGCAGGAAGCATGGTGTTTAAACACCTCGCGCTCGAGCGTTGGACCGAAGCCTACGAACTGCACCGGCGAGCGCTGCGCAACCGGTCACAAGTGGCGTTTCACTCGCTACGCATAGGGTTGAAGCGCTTCCGCTACATCGTGGAAAACTTTTTGCCTGAGCAGCACGAGGCCTGGAAGGATGATCTTAAAGATTTGCAGGACTTGTTAGGCGAGGTTCACGATCTGGATGTGCTTTGGGCAACCGTCCTCCGGGTGAACGCTTTTCCTGACGCAGAGTCCCGTTCGAAGTGGCATGTGAGGATCATCGAAGAGCGTACTCGCAGGATCGAGAAATACCGCAGCAAGATGGTGGGCAAGACTTCGGTATGGCAAGTCTGGCGAGCTCAGTTGCCGGCGGGAAAGCAGATCGAATCCGCCGCTCTGAACCGCCTTAAGCTGTGGGCATCGTTTCTCGACCCCGACTTCAAGCACTCGATTCACGTCACCCGTTTGGCGCTTCAACTATACGATGGATTGCCAGCCAAACAGACGCCCCAAGATTCCGAACCCTCAGATCAACGTTCCATCCTGCAGGTTGCGGCTCTGCTGCACGACGTCGGACGCTCCAAAAAAGAAAAAGCACATCACAAAGCTACCTTCAACCTGATCGAACGGGTAACCCCACCCTTGAGCTGGAGTAAACAGAAGATGCACTGGGTGGGCATCGTCGCCCGCTACCATCGCGGCACGCTACCGGGAGTAGGGCAAAAAACTCTAGTGAGGCTGACTCAAGGTCAACGGCAGCGCATCCTGAAGCTGGCCGGAATTCTGCGTCTGGCCAACGCCTTGGACTCCCAAAGGGATGGACATATTCAGCGCCTCGAAGTGCGCAACGAAAACGGCTTCATCGAGATTGCTGCCCAGGGCTATTCGCCGCGTGAGCGCTCGGCCGAAAGCATCGCCGCGGCACGCCACTTGCTCGAGATCGTCTATCGCCAGCCCCTGATGGTGAAGACCTTGAAAGCCACTAAGTAGGCGATCGCCACTTAGCAATTCGGCCTAGACATAACGCCGAATGCTCCTCCCTGGAAGCTTTCGAGTCACTTCCTAATAAGCGTCGCAGCGAGTAAAACCTAAAGCATCCTATGACGCACGCCCAACTGGTTCAGAAAGCCGTCGCTTGGCTGCGTTCGTACCGCTGTGGCGTGATTCTCTCCGAGCAAGCCTGCCTCAGCGGCGAGATGCCCGACGCCATCGGATGGAAGCGAGCCTGCCACTCCGTGCTCGTCGAATGCAAAACCTCCCGAGCTGACTTTCTCGCCGACCGAGACAAGCCCTTTCGCCGGAAGCAGGAACTGGGACTGGGCTGTGAACGCTTCTACCTCACACCGGTCGCCATGCTTCGTTCAGAAGAATTGCCGGCAGGATGGGGGCTGCTCGAATGCCACAACCGAAAAATCAAACTGCTTCAACCTGCGGCAAAAAACTTGCGCACCACGACCGGCTTTCGCTACGAGATGAATCTCCTGCTCGCCAGTCTTCGCCGCGTGGAAATCCGCATCGAGCCCCGAAACCTGACCGAGTTCTTGAAGTGGAAGAACCGTCTAGCTGAGTACAACCAGGGAGTTTTGCCAGAAGGTGTCGCGCCCGCAGCAGAAGAACCAAACTTCTTTCTGGAAGCCGAGTCTTCAATCTAGGGCGGACAGAAAGAAAGCCGGGCTGGTTGGCCCGGCTTCTGGCAATGCGGTTACATCACAGCGTGGCCAAGTTCAGGGTGCGTCCGTGCACCTTTCGAATCAGCCAAAAATTTCTGCACATTCGGAGTCGAAGGAAACACTTATCCTAGAGAAGCGCAACTCGGGGACCAATCAAGCCCATCTTGGTGCTTTAGAAGTAATCTGTAAACGAATGAAAAAGAACGGTTTAAAAGCTCCTGGAAAGCTGAGCATTCCTGGCGATAGAGTTGAAGTGCAAATATTTGCACATTCTCGGTGCCGTCACAATTCCCGTCGGCCCTCCATCGACTTCAACATAGTAATCTCGTCGGCATATTCGATATCGCTGCCCACCGGAATGCCCATGGCAATTCGCGTCACCCTGAGGCCCGCGCGCCGCAATTTTCCCGAAAGGTAGGTCGCGGTAGCTTCGCCCTCAACGGTCGGATTGGTAGCGAGAATGACCTCGTCTACTTGGCCGTCTTCAACCCGCCGCATCAGGTTCGAAATGCGCAACTGTTCCGGGCCAACTCCGTGCAAGGGCGAAATCGATCCATGCAGGACGTGATAGACACCGTTGAAGTGTTTGGTCTTCTCGATGGCCCCAATGTTCGTCGGTTCTTCCACGACGCAAACCATCCGCTGGTTGCGCGTGGCACTACTGCAGTACACGCAAGGATCAATATCCGTAATGTTGTTGCAAATGGAACACAGACGAAGCTTGGCCTTCACGTCGCGGACAGCCGCAGCCAAGGCCTCCGCATCCTCATCATTCGAACGCAGAATGTGAAACCCGAGCCGCTGGGCCGTCTTGCTGCCAATCCCCGGCAACTTCTTGAGTTCATCGATCAACCGCGCCATCGGCTCAGCAAATTTAGACATAGGGAAATTTAGTAATTGGGCAATTTCGTAATTGAGTAATCCAAAAACCAAGAGTGCAAGGGAAACAGATTACCCGATTACCAGATTTCACAATCCTGGCAGTCCCATCCCGCCCAGCATCCCACCCATGGTGGATTGCATGGCTTCATCCACTTTCTGGCTGGCGCCGTTGATCGCCGCGGTCACCAGGTCCTGCAGCATTTCCACGTCGCCGCTCTTTACCGCTTCAGGATCAATTTTCATGCTCAGCACCTGTTTGCGGCCGTCCATCTTCACCACCACACTGCCTCCGCCGGACGAGCCCTCCACGACAGTCTCTTCCATCTTCTTTTGCAAAACTTCATATTGCCGCTTGGCCTGCGACATCAATTCCTGCAAGTTAAATCCGCCCATTTAGGTCCTTCCCGAAAATGCAGGCGCGGGCGTCCTCGCCCGTGCGGCCCGAATACAAATCCTACCGCCGATCCTTGTAGTCGATAATCGTCCGAATCTCCGCCCCAAACTTTTCCTTCATGCGGCGCACAATCGGATCCTGTTCCGCCCGGCTGCGCCCGCCACCGTTAGAGGAAGGGCGACTCGTCGCCGCGCCGGTCGGCCCGTTACCAGGAATTACCTTGAGCTTAAGTGCCCGGCCAGCGACCCCACTCGCAGTCGCAATGGCTAACCGCCGCGCATCCGCTCCCAACGTCATATCGATCACAGTTGCCGACGAGGCCACCTTAATCACCAGCTCATTTCCTTCGATCCGCCATTCTCCGCCTTCCAGCATGGAAACCAGCATCTGATGCCCGCCCCCTGCCAACGCATTTAAAACAGGTTCGCGCAAAGCTTCAGGATGCAGTTCGCCCGTCTGCCCCCGCGGTTTCTCTGGGACGCTCTCGGGCCCGGCTGATATTTCCGGCGCAGCGTCCGCCACCGCCAGAGCGGCCGTCCCCATCACGACGCTGGCCGTCCCTTTGCCGATAGCGAACGCCGGTGCGCTTGCTGCGGGACTCTCCTCAGTCAAAAGCTGCGGCTTGGATCCGCCCTTGCGCGCCGAATCCGCCGCGAACGGTGAAACCTGATTCGCCCGAGCCGTAGCCGACGATTCCGGCTTCCTGGCCTCGGGAACAACCGTAGGTTTCCCGCTCCCTCTCGGTGTGCCTGCGCCACCCACCGCGCTCAGCAACTCCTCAATCGGAAGCAAGCGTTGCGCATGAGACATTTTCAGCAAACCCAATTCCAGATGAAAGCGCTGTTCCTGCCGGTATCCCAGCTCGCCGTGAGTGCGCAACATGATTTGCAAATGCCGCGCCAGGTCTTCTTCACTGAACAGTTCCGCCACCCGCGACACACGCGTCCGTTCATCCCCAGAAACCTGCAGCAGGGAAGACTCTCCACCAGCGATCTTAGCCACAACGGTATTGCGCAGAAATCGAACCATCTGCCGCGCGAAGTGCGTCGGGCTATGACCTTCGCTGATGAGCCGATCAACCAGCCGCAATACCTCCTCGCTCGAACTCTGCGCCACCGCCTGCATCACTTCTTCGAGCACGGTGGAAGGCGCTGCGCCAGCCAGTTGCCGAACTGTTTCGGCCGTCAGCCGTCCGTCGCAACAGGCAATTGCCTGATCCAGAATGGACAGCGCATCGCGTATCGATCCATCCCCAGCCTCCGCCAACAATGCCAAGGCATCTTCATCAGCTGCAATGTTTTCCCGGCCAGCCAGATCCTTCAACTGCCCAAGAATCTCCTCAAAACGAACCGCCCGGAAACTGAAATGCTGGCAGCGCGAACGAATCGTCTGCGGAATATCCTCCGGCTGAGTCGTAGCCAGCATGAAAACCACATGGCTGGGAGGCTCCTCCAAAGTTTTCAATAAAGCATTGAAGGCCGCATCGGTAATCTGGTGAGCTTCATCAAGGATGTAAATCTTGAAGCGGTCCCGCGCCGGACGATATCGCGCCGCCTCCCGCAATTCCCGGATCTCATCAATCCCGCGGTTGGTGGCGGCGTCGATCTCGATCACATCTACCGAATTCCCCGCCCGAACCTCGGTACAAGACTCACAAACCCCGCAAGGTTCCGTAACCGGTTTGTCTGAAGACCGGCAGTTCAACGCCATAGCCAAAATGCGGGCGACCGTCGTCTTACCGATGCCCCGGTGGCCGCTGAAAATATACCCATGCGCCGTCCGTCCCTGCTCAATGGCATTCTTCAAGGTCCGCGTAACGTGCTCCTGCCCTATAACTTCGGCAAACTTCTGCGGACGGTATTTGCGCGCCAGAACCTGATAACTCATGACGGTGAAAGCTCGATTATACGTGATGCCAGAAGGTCCGCGACGCCCACGCAGACCCGAACGCCTCGTCCGGGCAGCCGAGCGAAGTAAGGCTCCCACGCCACTCGACCTCCCAAGAAGTCCTTGCGGAAAAGATACTCCCCAGAGTACGCTTCTTGCTTGGCTTTCTGGCCGAAGGGGGGCGTAAATGCAACTAAAACTAACTGTCCGGACCAAGGACGACATCGTGATCGTCGACTGCGCGGGCCGCATTGTTTTTGGCGAAGAGTCCGCCGATCTGCGCGACACTGTCAAGATGGTCATCACCCAAAGCAAGCGCATCATACTCAACTTGTCGGGCGTCACCTACATCGATAGCGGCGGCCTGGGAACGCTGGTTGCTCTCTACACCACCGCCCGCAATAATGCCGGGTCGATTAAGCTGGCCAACCTCACACCTCGCGTCGGAGACCTTCTGCAAGTGACCAAGCTGGTCACCATCTTCGACGTCTATGACGATGAGGAGAAAGCCATCGAGTCGTTCCGCAAAGGTGCTGCAGCGTAAGAGCGTGACTTGTGTAGCGCGGACACTCCTGTCCGCGTCTGGCGGTAGCGGCAAACTTTTCCGGTCACAAAGTCACCAGGATCTGCTCAGCGAGTGCCTTCGCCCTACCAGGGCGAAGCGGCGCAAGAGTGCGGCACACCGCGCAACAGGTTGCTGAAAAACTATGATTCACGCAGGTTTTGGGAAGGTCAGTCGGGCCGCTAAATCGGTGAACATGTGTCCGCGACGGACATGACAATGCACGCCCGCATCCTGGCCGCGATCCGCAAAATTCCTCGCGGCAAAGTGTCAACTTACGGCGCAATCGCCCGTGCCGCAGGCTATCCCGGAGCTGCCAGACAAGTAGTCGGCGCGCTGCACCGCTCTTTCGACTTGCCTTGGCAACGTGTGTTGGGAGCTGGAGGTGAAATAAAACTACGCGGAGACTCAGCCATCGAACAGCGCCTGCGTCTGGAGACTGAAGGAGTAACCTTTCGAGGGCGCCGCGTGGACATGAAACGACACGAATTCAAATTCCCGAGAGTAAAAATCGCAACCAAGCCAAAGAGAAAGCGACCTGCTCAGCGCAAGGTGGGCCGACGACCAACGACCAACGACTAACGACCGGTTCTAAACTGTTCGTCGATTTCCACCTGATATCCCGCACTCAGCCGGTTAGTCTCATTCGCCATGCCGACCACCGCCATCAATTCTTTGAACATTTCGTCCGTCATTCCTTTTTTTCGAGCCGACACCGTGTGCGAAGCAATGCAATAATCGCACTGGTTGCTTACACTGACCGCGACATAAACCAGTTCCTTGGTCAGCGGATCCAGCGCTCCCGGCGACATAATTTGTTTGATATCTTCCCACGTCCGCTTCAACATTGCCGGATCGTTGGCAATCGCCTTCCAGAAATTATTGATCCAGTCCGTCTTACGCACGGCCATAATGTCGTCGTAGACCGCCCGTACTTCCGGACTAGCATCCACATATTCAACCAATCCAAGCGTAGCCATTTCGTCCCCGAACCACAGATTTACTCCAGATTTTCTCAGCGCACTCTGCGATGAGCTTTTGACGTTAGCCCTTCGGCACCTGCCCGTTAAGCAATTTCCCCAACTCGCTCGAAGCGCACCGCAACCCCACATAAAACGTCCCAAATAACGCGTAAACCGCGCTCACTTCATCGAACCGCATCTCGTAAATCAGCTTCTTGAAAACCAAAGGATCGTCCGCGAACAAATCGACACCCCACTCCCAATCATCAAATCCGATCGACCCGGTAATGATCTGCTTGACCTCGCCCGCATACCGCCGTCCCACCAGCCCATGCTCATTCATCTGCCGCGCCCGCTCTTCGATCGGAACCGTATACCAGTTCTTATCTTCGCCCCGGCGACGGTCCATGGGATAAAAACAAAGATACCGATGCTTGGGCAACTCCGGAAACAACCGGGGCGCCATCGCCTCTCTCTGCCGCGCCAGCGTCTCCTTGATCACCCGATTCCATTCCTCCGAGTGCGCCTCCACCCCGCGTTCCGCCAGTTCGCTGTAAACCTTGATCGTAGATTCATAGAGCCCCAGCTCAATCACCGAGAGATACGAGGTCGTCGGCTCCAGATAATCGCTAAGAGGCAATCCAGCCATCTGTAATTCTGCCTGATTCAGTTCCTCAAACGACTGCCGGAAGTGAACAAACATGAGATCGCCTTTATGCCCAATCAGCGAATAAAGCCCCGACTGCCCAGACGAATTCACCTCCATTCTCGCCAGCAGCCCGCTGGCCTCCTCAACGATCTCCGTCTTCTGCGCCGCCCCAAGCGCCCGCCAGGCCGGCCATCGAAACCGCATCATCTGATGCAGCACGCTGTAACCCTCAATAGTCAATGGGACGGGCGGAATCTCCGTTAAAGCGGCGGTCGCGCGCGCCCTTTCCGGGCGAGCCGTACGCGTAACTGACATAAGCATTGCCTCGTCAACTATTGTACCTGCGAACAGAGAGGGAATCGCGACGGAGCCTCTAAAAGTAGGCGCGGGCGTCTACGCCCGTGCGTCCCCAATTGAGATGTTATTTGCAGGGAAAAAGGCGGTCAGCGATAGGGATGCCCCACTCTTCCACATTCGTTACGGAAGAGTGGGAGATGATCTGTTTTAAAAGCAACCGCTCAATAGCGGTAACCGGAATTCGCTATTCACCTGCTCAATGCACCCGGTTGGATAGCACCGCCTCGACGTAATCCACCGCATCGCAAACATCAAGTCCAGAAGCCAGCAGGCCAGAGACATCATCTTCCGTTAGAACTGCTTGCTGCACTGCTGCCTGCAATCTCTCTACCGCCACAAAGACGGGTATCCGGTATTTATTCTCCATAATTGCAACTCTCCTTTTGGTGCTAGTTCATCTGAATTAGAAATGGGGCAGCACAGATACGTGGGCCCTCCCCCGGGAGCCTGGTAGTTCACCGAACTGCCGCTTCCTTGCTCTTCAGGTCCAGAGCAAGCGAAACGCAGGTGGGACGAAGCTCCTAGCAGCGGAGCGAACGATGGAGGAGTGGCAAGAGGCTCGAAGTCACATGAGCGAATAGCAGGGAGTGCTCACGGCGGCGTGATGCCGTGTGATTAGGGAACGAAAACGGCAAGGTCGTGCCAACATTCAATAAGACAGGAGCAGAGGTGGCCCCAGAATGTACGTCAAGCGGCGTTGTTCCGCCGTGAAAAGCAGTATCCGGCAGGTCCACTTCCGGCAAAACCAGAATCAGCACAATAAGAAACAGCACGCTCATCAGAACGAACAAACACGACGGATTTATGGTCCAGCGTTCCACGGTGCTGAAGTCTAACACGAAGGCAAGGCAGGTCAATACCACAAAAGTGCCACGGCGCGGCCAGCGGCTACGAGCGTGCGTAGTAGACGAAAGAGCAAAGCGCCCATCGGAATAGAGGTGGGGTGCCCCACCCTAGCGCGCAAATCTTCGTATGCATCAACTTCTAAGTGTAGGCGCGGGCGTCCATTGGGATGATTCCGCGTCGCCCTTCCGTTTATCTGCTCTTATCCGCGCGCCGAATCTTAATCGCAGATGCACCTTGCGCCAGGTGACCGAGTGTTGCCGGATCGAGAACGACATCCGGCCCGTTAGTCCTGCCGGTCACGATTGATTTGTTCGGGATTGACTTGTAAGCATATCCGGTCAGAAGAGCCTTGATCCCGGACGAGACCCTGGCCTTGACGTTGAGCCGAGCCCAACCGTAGGGGAACTGGCCACTGCTCACAAATTTCAGCTAGGATAGTTTCAGTGTGATTCAATGCACAGATCGGTACCACTGCTACTTCAGATGCTGGTGCGACCAGTCCAGCCACGGGCCGCATCCCGAATTACATAGTTGGACGAGGCAGTAGTCCAAGTCGGGCTGCAGATCGGAGACCCAGCCCGCTTAGCAACCAAATTGACTCACCTACGCATCCCAGCGAGAATTGAAGGCGTATTGACTCGGGGACACGCGCCTTATATAGAGCACGCGAACTTACGCTGACATCCACATGCACACAACCATTCTCGCCGCTTTTCTTCAGATCTCCCGCACGGTGGTTTCGATGTGCAGCGCAGGCATCCTGCTTATCCTGGTTGCGCTGTGGGCTGCGAAGACCGATATCGCGCGGGCCCGCGGTCTCGACAAGATCGTAGCCTTGAGCAATCTGTGTTTCGCCGCCCCCCTGGCGGTCTTCGGCGCCCTGCATCTCACGGCCGCTCAATCCCTCGCGCCCATGGTGCCGTCCTATATGCCGTGGCGGCTGTTTTGGGCGTATTTCTTCGGCTTTGCGCTGCTGGCCGCCTCTCTGAGCATTGCCACCAAGATTCAGGTGCGCTGGTCCGGCCTGCTGTTCGGGATTGCGATGTTTTCTTTTGTGGCGATGATGGACATCCCAGGATCTCTCGCCACTCCCAGAGACCGCTTTGGATGGACCTTGACTCTCCGCGAAATGTTGTTCGGCGGCGGCGGCTGGATTCTTGCGGGAAACGCTCTGCGCGAACAAAGCCGCGGGCAGGGCAAAAGCAAGCTCATAACCGTCGGCCGCGTGATAATCGGGATCGCCGCCATATTTTACGGCATTGAGAATTCTCTGCACACAGCGAACGTTCCCGGAGTCCCGCTCGAAAAGCTGATGCCCGCGTGGATTCCGGCGCACTTGCTCATTGGCTGGCTGACAGGCGCAATTCTTGTGGTTGCCGGGGTATGCATTCTGCTGAACAAGAAGACGCGATTGGCCGCAACTTATCTCGGTACCTGGATTGTCTTGGTGGTTGTGTTCATCTATGGTCCGATCCTGATCGCGTCGCTCGCCGACCCGAGCACCGACGTCAAAATTGAGGGGATCAATTACTTCTTTGACACGCTGCTGTTTGCCGGAGCGATTCTCGCGCTCGCCAGCGCCACACCAAGCACGGATTGATATGCCGCCTGCCAGCCTGTCCCATGTGAGTTCTGGTGACATCACGAGTGTGACTGCCAGCGTTTTGAGCACTTGGTTCACTCGAAAACCACACCAATAAAGAGGCCGAAGCGTTTCTTGTAGATAGGCCATGCGAAGTTGAATGCCTGACGAACGGAGATCAGATCGCGCTTCACTTTCGCAAGTTTCCGATTTCGCGATCTAATTAGCTGTTTGGACCCGAAAAAAGATCGCTGTCATAGCCGACAGACTCGAATATTTTCTCCGCCCCTCGGCTTACGAATTGGACCTGCTCGCGCAGATCTCGGGGATTGTTGTCGAAACCGGCGATAGCGCTCAAAACCCAGGTCAACAAGCGGTATGCCGATATTTCGCCGGTTGAGTGCTGCGCTTCCCAAAGCTCATCCCTTCGAAGGGGAACGTAAGGAGCCAGCACTCCGATACCAATTCGGTATCGCCCCGACGCGTATTTCTCCGGAAAAGCGTCTTCTAAGCGCCAAACACTCCAAAAACGTCTTTCGGCCAAAATCTTGTCAAGCCCCTGAAGTCCCCTGTTTCCTTCCAAGTCGCTGATGCTCCACTATTCCGTCGTATAGCCCGCTACTTCCAATTTTGATTCTAACTCCGGCATGAAGTGCGGAGACAAAAACGTTCTTTCCAACTATCCCTATTCCACCATTGGAAGACGTTCGCCCTATTATGTCGAGCGCTAGAGTGGGGTCTTGGGATGTGCCGCCAGAAAAAAAACTGAGAGAAAAGTTCGTATGTTGATTATCGAGCGATAGCTGGTAGCTCTCGCTAATCGAAATTCTCGCTATGCGCTGGCCTGTAAACAATCTTCGCCTCAGCGGGCTGAGCCAACGCCAACACTCCCGCTCCCGCCGCACTCGCAGCAAGGGCGTAAGCATGAACCCGTTGGTTTAGGGACTGAGAAAGTTGTGCGGGTACTCTGGCAGGCCGTTTCATTGCCTTCCCCCATTCGACACAACGGATGCGCCCTGAGCGAGTCGTCCTAGGGTCGCTTCATCCCCATCGTGAGTTTGCCCAGCTTTGATAGGTTTGTTGGGGATGGTTTCATAAGCGTAGCCGGTGAGGGTGGCGGTGATCCTGAATTTATCTTTCAAATTCGTGACGCTCAGCCGAGCCCAGCCGTAGTGAACCTTGCCGTTAATCGTAAACTTCATTCCCAGGTAGCGGTTATCGACATTGTCCCACCGGCCAGTCGTGGCGGCCCTTGTGCCCGAGAACGTACAAAGGTCCTGACACTGCGATACCATAACTCCGCCACCAATCCACCTTCGTTCTTTGGAGATGAGTGCGCCTGGTCTTAAGGCTGCGGCTAAGTAACTTGGCCCTTGACAGCAACGATGGCATTGCCACGAGATAACCCCGAGGCGGTCAGCCTTGCGAAGTAGTTGTCCGTGCACCCGGTGTTGGCATAAGGGCAACGGGTGTTCGTGATGTTAAAGTCGGGTGTCTTGTTGGTGAGCGCGAGTAAGTACTGGCTATGGTCACCGATGATGTGGTGAGTCTTGGTATAGACAATCTTCGCCGTAGCGGGCTGCACCAACGCCAGCACGCCCCACCCCCGCCGCGCTCGCAGCAAGGGCATAAGCATTAACTCGTTTATGCAGGGATTCAGAAAGTAGCGAGGGTACTCTGGCTGGCCGTTTCATGGGCCCTCCAAACGGGCAAGCCATTATGATGCTGCGCTGAGCGCCCGTCAACGTAGATTTCAGGCACTACCGTGCAAATCCTGCCTTTTGACTCTTTTCTGGACGCGCAAGGATTGAAGCATGAATATCACGCTGGAGAAGATTTGGTACCAGCCGACCATTTGTCTCCGCGATTGCGGCGGCAAGAGTCGCCCTGGCAGACAGACGCCAGTCGAACCGTGGCTCATCATCTTTTCAAAAAGTTACCGAACCCACCTGTCATTTCTTCCTGCCGTTAAAAGCCACACCCACGACCCTTACCGTGAGTTTCAGCCAATTCCTGCCGCGTCGCCGTAGATGTTCATTGTTGTCCGAACATCAGCATGACGTAGCTTTCTGCCCTTACTGAGACTATCGAGTTATCAGGCAACTTGAAGTGGCTTGCTCACAGCCACGATTGGAGCGGAGGATGCCCAAACGGGATTGGAGTTGCTTGGAGAACATTTAACACTATCGGTGAGCAACAAACCGAGATATAATCCGGGCGCTCTGGAATCGTGAGAAGAGCTCAGAGCCAAAGGAGAGTCTTATGAGAAAGCTGATTACAATTGCTGTTGGCGCGGCGATAGCCATCGGGTTATTTGGGGTGCATCACCCAGTTCTGGCAGCAGGCAATGACATCGTGGGTCGCCCGATCCTGGGCGATGGACCGGCCAAATTACCGCCTACCCAAAATCACAAGTTGATCAAAACATATGTCGACGTAGGTGCGCCCGGCGCAACCGACGGCAGCGGATTCACGGCTATTGATAGCCCCGTCACGGTCAACTGCGGCAATGCCGCAGGATGCACGATTGTGGTTACGAGCTTCGCCGAACCTGGCGGCCAATCTAGCAGCGGCGATGCCTGGGGCATTTGCACGAACCTGGACGGAGTGATCGGCGCAGGCATCTGCACATTCCAAGGCGTAGTGCCGTCGGATGGATCATATATATCCGGTTCCTTTACCAACGTGCTGTCGG